>Ga0105241_10000247_pt1 | contig 40769 bp, 29 predicted proteins | sample KBSC64metaG_FD_80422 | JGI IMG/M metagenome (GOLD analysis project Ga0105241, IMG submission 80422) | Corn rhizosphere microbial communities from Kellogg Biological Station, Michigan, USA - KBS C6-4 metaG | ecosystem: Host-associated > Plants > Roots > Rhizosphere > Soil | place: Michigan, USA... | reverse complement strand
CCCTCGCCGTCGTCGCCGCGCTGTCGGGGATCGCGCTCATTTGGCGTGAGCTGGTGATCGACGAACCGGTCATCAACTTCCGGATCTTGAAGAGCCGCCAAGTCACGGCGGGAGTGAGCATCGGGCTCTTGCTCGGCTTCGCGCTCTATGGCTCGGTCTTCATCCTCCCCGTCTTCTTGCAGCAAGTGTTGCAGATGACGGCGTGGCAAACCGGGCGCATCATGCTCCCGGGCGCGATCGCCGCGGCGTTCACGATGGCGGTCGTCGGACGAAATTCCGGGCGGCTCGACGCGCGTTACACTGTCGTCTTCGGCACCGCGCTGTACTTCTGGGCGATGTGGCTCATGTCGCGCTCGACGGTTCTGAGCGGCATTCAGGATTTCTTCTGGCCGCTCATCCTCCGTGGCGTCGGGTTGGGCTTCATCTTCGTCCCACTGACCAACGCGACCCTGGCCGATCTCCAAAGCAAGGATCTGGCGCAGGGGACCGGGATGTTCAACCTCTTCCGGCAGCTTGGGGGGTCACTCGGGATCGCCCTCATGGCGACCCTCCTGAGCCGTCTTCGAACAGTTGAACGGTCGTCGTTGGTCCAGCACGTCATTGCTGGCGACCCGGCCACCGTCGGCCGCTTGTCGGCGATCACCAAAGGACTATTGGCGAAGGGAATCAATGCCACCGTCGCTCCACAGGTCGCCACGGCGCTGGTGGACCGGCAAGTCGAGCTACAGGCGAGCATTCTAGCATTTTCCAAGATTTACTTGTACAGTGGGCTGGCGTTGGTTGCCGCACTGCCGCTACTCTTTCTGTTCAAAACCGGAAAAGCCGTCGGAAGCGGGGCTGTCGACGCCCACTGAGCCACTATTTTCTTCGAACGAACGTTCAACATAACCAGGCTCATCCTCCCGGTCGAGTCTGGTTATGTTTTTCTGACCATGCCGAGATCAACGCTTGACGCCTCCTACGCGTACTATAGCTGACGAACGGACGCTGGTGGTCGCCGCCCAGAAGGGGGACCAGCAGGCGTTCGGGGAGTTAGTCCGGCTGCATCAGAAGCGGGCGTACGCGGTAGCGCGGGCGATCGTGACGGTGCACGAAGATGCCGAAGACGCCGTACAGGAAGGATTCGTCCGCGCGTACCAGGCATTGGACCGCTTCAACGTCGAGCAAGCGTTCGGAGCGTGGTTGAGCAGAATCGTTGCAAATGCCGCGTTGGACATCGCACGACGCCGGAAGGTACGGTCGACGGATGAGCTGCACGACACTGTCGCCGACACTTTCCACGATCCTGGCGAGTCCGATGAACTGCGGCGGCGGTTGGCCAAAGCACTCCGGGCGTTACCTGAACGAATGCGATCGGTCCTCGTATTACATGATGTGCAAGGGTTCGCACACGCGGAGATCGGGGAGCTGTTGAAGATACCAGAAGGCACCGCGCGATCGGACCTTCACCACGCACGATTACGGTTGCGCACCTTGTTGCACGATTTACGGAGTCACTGATGGACAACGAGATACCGTTCGATCACCCCCTGCCGGACGACATCCTCCAAGCAACGCGGGCGCTCTACGCCCCACCCACCGACGCGGCGTATTGGAATTCGCTGGAGTCGCGCATCATGGCGCGGGTCACAGAGAGCTCCACGGCGAACAAGGAGTGGTGGCAGGTGTTGCATGGCTGGTCTCGCGTCGGACTTGCCGCGGCCGCCGCGGTCTTGATCGCGGTCAGCGCCTTACTGATGCACTCGCACGCCTCCGAGATTCGGGCGGCGTACGACACGATGATGCGGAAGACGCCCACCGAGCAACTGTCCGTGCCAGATGGCGCGCTGGGAGAGCGTGAGGGGAGCGATTCACGCGACGCGTCCTTCCACGACGTCATTTCGCACTAGTTCCCTTCACGTGCAGCAATCAAAGCGGGCGGCGGTGCTGGTGTTGATCGCCGCCTTCGGAGCCGGTGGGGCCGTGGGTGTTGCGGCTGACCGGCTTTTGCATATCCGGCACCTCGAGAATCAGTGCGGGATGAGCTACCTCGACCAGATCACGCACGACTGGCATCTTTCGCCCGCACAGCGGCAGTCCATCGACGCGATCATGGACCGGCAGCACCAGCAGATCACCGTGCTCTACAAGCCGCTCACGACCCAAATGGATTCACTCGGGAAAGTGGCGGATCACATCAACGACAGCACGCAGCGACAGATTCGCGCCGTGCTCACGCCGGAGCAACTGGCGCTCATGGACTCGCTCCGCGCCGATGAAAAACGTCGCGCGGAACGATTCAAGAGTACGTGTAAAGACTGACATCTCGCTCGGTTCGAGCCAATGAAGGCGCCTCTCCAGAGGCGCCTTTTTTTGTCCGACGAGGGGAAGCTCCGGCATCACACCCGGGTTTCCCCCCCTTTCGCCCGTGGCGATATTACGGGATGGCGACCACCTCTCCCCCCGATCTCCACACCTTCGAGCACCACTGGCAGGACGAAGCCGACGCGTCCTACCTGTACGGCATTCTCGCGTCGCTCGAATCGGACCCGCGCAAGAAGGACATTTACCAGCGCCTCTCCGAAGTCGAGCAACGGCATTTGGAGATCTGGGCCCGGCTGATCCAGGAGAATGGTGGAACGGTCAAGCCGTTCAAACCGGGCGGCAGGACACGACTCCTCGCCAAGCTCGGGCGGTTCTTTGGGCCTGGCTTCCTCCTCCCTATGCTCCTCGCGGAGGAAGGGCGCGAAGTCAAAGGGTACATGGACATGCACCGCTCGACGCCACGTGGAACTCCCGGCGGAGCGGAGGCGCTCCTGCTGGCGCGCGAGTCGGCGGAGCACGCCGAAGAGTTGGCGCAAATTTCAGGGAAGAATGAAGAACCCTGGCATCAGAAAGAGTCGGGCGGCTTTCTGCGCAACACCGTGTACGGCTTCAACGACGGGCTCACCGCCAACTTCGGCCTCGTTGCCGGCGTACTCGGCGCGACGGCGACGCAGCAATACCACATGGTGATCGTCGCCGGCGTCGCCGGACTGATCGCCGATGCCCTGTCGATGGGATCGAGCGGGTACCTGGCCGCGAAGAGCGAGCAGGAAGTGTACGCGCACGAGATCGCCATGGAGCGCGACGAGATCGCGCTCATGCCCGAGGTGGAGCGTGACGAGCTCGCGTTGTTGTACGAAGCGAAAGGGATGGAGCGCGAAACGGCGCAACGGCTCGCGACCGAGATCATGCACGACCCCGAACGGATGTTGCGCGAGCAGGTGCAGGAGGAACTGCAGATCGGCGAGCCGAACATGTCCCCGATGCGGGAAGCGTGGCTGACAGGATTCGCGACGGCGATCGGCGCGCTCATTCCAGTGTTGCCGTTCTTCGTGCTGAACGGACATGCCGCCGTCATCACGTCGTTCATCATCTCCATGGCGAGCCACTTCCTCGTGGGCGCGCTGCGATCGATCTTCACGGGACGCGGTGTCTTCCGCTCGGGACTCGACATGTTCGTCGTCGGGCTCGGCGTCGCCGCCATTGGATACTTCGCCGGCGACTGGGTCGCCAAACTCCTATGAGCCAAACTCCTATGAGCAAGACTCCTATGAGCAAGACTCCTATGAGACGAGCCTCTGCCTGCGCGACGTTGGTGTTGATCGTCCTCTCCGGCTGTGTGGTATGGACGACGTCGAAGACGAAAACCTTCCCCATCAAAATGACGCAGGGGGCGGCCGATTCCGCGAACGCCGAGATCATGGCGGTGATGCAGCAATCGGCGCAGGCGTGGACGCACGGCGATCTCGACAGATTTGTCGCCTTCTACGATTCGTCGGCCGCCACGACGTTCATCGGACGCAAAGGGATCGTTCGTGGTCCTGCCGCGATCAAGGAAGGATATGCGCCGCGATTCGCGCCCGGGGCGATGCACGACTCACTCTCGTTTGAAAACGTCGAGATCGATCTGATCGCGCTCGACGCGGCGAACGTGATCGCGTATTACAAGCTCATGCGCGGCGATTCGACGATCGCGCGCGGACCAACGTCACTCGTGATGCGGAAACGTGCCAACGGGTGGAAGATCACGCACGATCATTCGTCGTGACCTCGCCGTCTGCGTTCGCGGTTGTTTCCGTGGATCCAGGGCGCTTGTAGCCTAAAACAGTAACTGCATCACCGAGCCGAATCGTGGTGCCGATCGTGTGATGAATCGCGTTCTGGCCGAACATCACGTTGCGCCATTGCCGGCGATACGTCGAGAGCGTGAGTAACGGCTCGGGCCCGCGGGACACTCCCGCGCGCTGATCGACGGTCGTCATCACGCATCGGCCACACGGCTTGACCATGCGGATCTCCGTGGCGGACGCACCGTCACCAATACGAATGGCCGTCCATCGATCTTCCGCGAAGGGTTCGCGGCTGCCGATCACGATGTTGGGACGGAATCGGTCCATGGGGACGGGTGGCTTCCCCGCACTGGTGAGCTTGTGATTGAGATCGGCGAGCGACCCTTCGCCGATCACGAGCAACGGGAATCGGTCCCCGAAATGAACTCGTTCACCGTTGGGAGCATGTCGTGGCTTGACGGGGCGAAAGGTGTCGTCGGCCATGTACACCAAGTGGCATGCAAGGCCCAAGAAGTCGGAGCACCACTGATCCGCTTCGACCGAGCTCCGTGTAGCGTCGACCTCGTCGCCCCACACCGACACTTTCATCTGCTCGGCGCCGCCATCCGGAATCGACACTCGGAGCGGCGGCATCGAGGGCGCCGTGATCGACAGTCCTTCATTGGTGAGCGTGGGCGTCATCACCGCCATGCGATGATGCGTGCGCTGCGTCAGGAATTTTCCAGTGGAATCGACGAGCATCCAGCGACGATCGCGATGAAATCCGAAGTCATCGAACGTCGCCGAATCGACCGCGGTCGCCGCCATCGACTTGACCGGATAAAGATACAATCCGGTCACACGGAGAACGGCGCCGGCCGCGTCATCGCTGGCCGGCGCCGTCCCCGTGGAATCGGAGCTAGACGACAATGCTGAGGAGACGCCCAGGGACGAAGACGACTTTCTTCGGCGTCTCCGTGACGAACTTCGCGACCGCCGGGAGTGCAACCGCCGCGGTGTACACGTCGTCCTGCGACGCCGAGCGGCTCACGGGGATTTTGCCGCGGACTTTCCCGTTCACCTGCACCACGATATCGACCGTATCTTCCGTGAGCTGCGACGGATCATACACCGGCCACCCGCCGTCGAACACGCTCCCCGTTTCATCAAAGACTTCCCACAATTCTTCGGCGACGTGCGGCGCGAAGGGGGCGACCATCTGCACCAACGGACGGACTTCGTCGCGATGCGGCGTCCGTTCACCTTTGCGAAGGACGTTCATGTACTCCATCATCGCCGCGATCGCCGTGTTGTAGCTGAGGCGCGGAACGTCTTCGCCGACTTTCTTGATCGTCTGATGCAGTTTCCGCATGACGTCGGCGTCTGGCGTACCCGTCGACGACGCGCCGTGCACCGAGCTCCACAACCGATCGAGAAAGCGCCGGACGCCCGAGATCCCTTTGTCGCGGAAGTCGCCCCCTTCTTCGAACGGACCGAGGAACATCAGGTACGTGCGGAACGAGTCGGCGCCCCACGAGTCGATGTACTCGTCCGGGTTCACCACGTTGCCGCGGCTCTTCGACATCTTCGCCCCTTCGCGAATGATGAGCCCGTGCGCGCGGAACTTCGTGAACGGCTCCTCGAAGCCCAATGCGCCGATGTCGCTCAACACCATCGTGACGAAACGCGAGTACAGCAGATGCAACACCGCGTGCTCGTTCCCGCCGATATAGGAATCAACTGGCAACCATTTCTTGGTGATCGTCTCGTCGAACGGCACCGTATCGTTCCCCACGCTTGGATAGCGCAGGAAATACCACGCACTGTCGAGGAAGGTATCCGACACGTCCGTCTCACGACGCGCGAGCGCGCCGCATTTCGGACAGGGAACGCGATACCACTCTTCATGCCGCGCGAGCGGCGACACGCCGGAATCGTCCGGCCGGAAATCTTCGATGTACGGCAACACCACCGGAAGTTGATCTTCGGGCACCGGAACGGTGCCGCACGCATCGCAATAGATGATGGGGATCGGTGGCCCCCAATACCGCTGGCGCGAGATACACCAATCGTGCAACCGGTAATTGACGACCGGCTCCGCGGCGCCACGCCCCAATAACATTTCGACGATGGCGCGTTTTCCTTCGGCGACCGGAACGCCATCGAACTCGCCCGAATTCACCAGAACGCAATTATCGCTCTCCGTCATCGCCTGCGTGAGCGGCGCCGTCGTATCTTCGCCCGCCGAGGCGACGACACGCACGATCGGGAGCGAGAACTTCGTCGCGAATTCGAAGTCGCGCTCGTCGTGACCGGGGACCGCCATGATGGCGCCCGTGCCGTATTCCATCAAGACGTAGTCCGACACCCACACCGGAACCTGCGCACCAGTCGCCGGGTTCACCGCGTACGCGCCGGTGAAGACGCCCGTCTTGTCGCGGCTCGTCTTTCGGGCGACGACGTCTTTCTTTGCGGCTTCCGCGCGATACGCGGAGATCAACGGCAATTGTTCAGGCGTCGTGACCGCCTCGACAAGCGGATGTTCCGGAGCGAGCACGATGTACGTTGCACCGTACACCGTATCGACGCGCGTCGTGAACACCTCGACCATCACTTCCGGCTCGTGTACCAACCGGAAACGGACGTGCGCACCGTCGGAGCGCCCGATCCAATTGCGCTGCGCCGTTTTCGTCGTCTCGGACCAGTCGATCCGTTCCAGATTGTCGAGCAACCGCGGCGCGTACTTCGAGATTTCGAAGAACCACTGTTCCAGTTGCCGCTGCTCGACCGGCGTGTCGCACCGCTCGCACCGTCCGCCAATGACTTGCTCGTTCGCGAGCACCGTCTTGCACGACGGGCACCAGTTGACCGCCCCCTGCTTCTTGTACGCGAGTCCCTGCTTGTACATCTGCAGGAAGACCCATTGCGTCCACTTGTAATAGTCGGGTTCCGTCGTGTTGACCGACAGACGCCAATCGACCATCAATCCCGCGCGCTCCAATTGCCGCCGGAAGTTGGCGACGTTGCGCGGGATGAGCCGCATCGGATGTTCGCCGATCTTGAGGGCGAAATTTTCCGAGTGAATGCCGAACGCGTCGTAGCCCAACGGCTCGAAGACGTTGTAGCCCTGCAGCCGCTGGAATCGGGCGAAGATGTCGTTCCCGGTGAACGCGAACAAGTTCCCCACGTGCAACCCTTCCGCTGACGGATAGGGGAACATCATGAGCGCGTAATACGGACGCTTCGCGCCGGCGATGTCGGCGCGATTGGTGCCGCGCTCTTCCCACCGCTCGCGCCACTTGGCTTCGATCGCGACTGGCTCATACGGCCGGTGCCCCGTCGATGCGTCAGTTGCCGATGAGTCGGTGGACGGTGCGGAATGACCGGTCGTGTCGTGCATATCTTCCATAGAGGAAAGCTAATACTTTACGCCATGCCCGCCTCCAAAACTCCCCTCATCAACCCTCTACCCTCCGCGAGCTCCGCCGGGACGGCATCGCAGACCACGCCGTCCACCCCGACACGCGTCGAGCACGATCTCCTCGGCGAGCGCCGAGTCCCGGACGATGCGTTGTACGGCATCCAGACGTTGCGCGCGCTCGAAAATTTCCCGATCAGCGGGGTCACGCTCAGTGAATTTCCGACGCTGATTGCCGCGCTCGCCTCCGTCAAAGAGGCCGCCGCGCGCGCGAACGAAGAATTGGGATTGCTGAGCACCCCGACCGCCGACGCCATCGCCTACGCCGCCGAACGGCTGCGGCAGGGCGATTGTCGAGCACATTTTCCCGTCGACATGATCCAGGGTGGTGCCGGGACGTCGACCAACATGAACGCCAACGAAGTCATCGCCAACCTGGCACTCGAGTCGATCGGTCAGCCGCGTGGGACGTACACCGTCATCCACCCGAACAACCACGTCAACCTGAGCCAGTCGACCAACGACGTCTACCCGACCGCCATCAAGCTCGCTCTTCATGCGAGCATCTCCGAGCTGCAGGGGGCGATGCGAGGGTTGGCGGAGGCATTTTTGGCGAAGGGACGCGAGTTCGCCCCACACATCAAGATGGGACGCACTCAGTTGCAGGACGCCGTCCCGATGACCCTGGGCCAGGAATTCGCCGCCTTCGGCCATACCATATTGGAAGACGTCGACCGACTCGGCGAAGCCCAGGCGTTGATCCGCGAGATCAACATGGGCGCCACCGCGATCGGGACCGGGATCAACGCGCCGCACGGATACGCGGAAGCTGTCCGAAAACACTTGTCTCGGATCACCGGCATTCCGTTGATCACCGCCCCCGACCTCGTCGAGGCGACCGCCGATACCGGTGTCTTCGTCCAGCTGTCGGGAGTCCTCAAGCGGTGCGCGGTCAAGCTCTCGAAGATCTGCAATGATCTGAGGCTCCTGTCGTCCGGTCCGAGGGCTGGGCTGGGAGAAATCACCCTCCCCGCGATGCAGCCAGGATCGTCGATCATGCCCGGGAAGGTGAACCCCGTCATCCCCGAAGTCGTCAACCAAGTCTGCTTCGACGTCATCGGCGGCGACGTGACCGTCACGCTCGCGGCGGAGGCCGGGCAGCTCCAGCTCAACGTCTTCGAGCCGATCATCGGGTACCGGTTGCTGCGGGGGATGAGCACGTTGACCCGCGCCTGCGAGGTCCTCCGCGATCGCTGCGTAGTCGGGATCACCGCCAACGTGTCGCGGATGCGTCACTTTGTCGAACAGTCGATCGGGATCGTAACGGCGCTCGTCCCGGTGCTCGGTTACGAGAGAAGCACCGCGATCGCGAAGGAAGCGCTCGAGAGCGGGCGCGGCGTCTATGATTTGGTGTTGGAATCCGGAGTGATGACTCGCGAAGAGTTGGATCGAGTGCTGAATCCGGAGACGATGACCGGGACGAGCACCGCCGCTCATCCACCGGGACGCGCATAGCCCTGGTGGTTCCTTCCGACGCCGCATAGAGCGTCGGAAGGAACTTCTTCCATAGAGGGGGGTGTCCCCATACCCCCCCTGCCCCGGACTATCTATTTTTCAGGACTGTCCTCGTTCCACCCTTAACACAGTCCGCATGATAGGCTCTCCCCGCCTGCGCCGGCTCGCGACATTTGGCGCGGCCGCAACGCTCGCGTTGGTGCTCGGTGCGTGCGCCCGAGATTATCCAAACACCACGTTTCAGCCGCACTCCGAATATGGTCGCGCAATCGACTTCATTTGGAACCGGCTCCTCCTCCTCGGGACCCTGGTGTTCATCTTCGTGGAGGGCGTCCTGCTCTTCGTGGTCTTCAAGTATCGCCGGCGGAGCGACGACGTCGTCCCACCGCAGACGCACGGGAACACGGCGCTCGAAATCACCTGGACGTTGATTCCCGCCGCGATTCTCGTCTTCATCGCGGTCCCGACCGTCCGGACGATCTTCGAGACACAGACCAAGGCGCCGGCCAACGCGCTGCAGATCGAAGTGTACGGACATCAATGGTGGTGGGAGTTCCGCTACCCCGAGTACAACGTCGTCACGGCCAACGAGATCTACATCCCGACGGGACGCGCGGTGAACTTCACGCTGCGCACGAAGGACGTGCTCCACTCGTTCTGGATGCCGCAGCTCTCCGGCAAGCGCGATTTGATCGCGAACCACACCAACTATATCTGGTTCACGCCGGATAGCACGGTGCCGACCACGGTGTGGAACGGCTTCTGTACCGAATACTGCGGCGCGTCGCACGCGAACATGCGCTTTCGCGTCGTCACTGTGAAGCCGGATCAGTTTGCAAGCTGGATCGAACATCAGCAGGCGCCGGCGTTCTTCAACGCCGCACCGGCCGCTCCCGCGGTGACGCCAGCGGCGAATAGCGCGAATGCCGCGCCCGCGCAGCCGGCGGGCCCGACCCCTGCGCAACTCGCGGGATTCATCATTCCGAAAGAGCAGGTCCCGGCGTACACGATTCCGCAGACACCGCTCCCCGACATCAAATTCGACGATCGCCTCGCCGGCGACGCGGCGCGTGGCCAACAGCTCTTCACGGGCGCCGGAACGTGTAACGCGTGTCACACGATCAGCGGCAACCCGCTCGCCGTCGGCACGGTCGGACCGAACCTCACGCACGTCGGCTCACGGATCGCGATCGGTGCCGGTCTGTACGCCAACGACGCGCGCCACCTGGCGCGCTGGATCAAAAACGCCCGCGTCATGAAGCCCGGCAGCATCATGCCGACGCTCGGCAAAGGACAATTCGATCCGCAGTCCAACTCCGCGGTCCCCGGTGGACTGAACGATCAACAGGTGGCGGACATCGTCGCATACCTGCAGGCCCTCAAGTAACCGCATATGGCAACGACATATCATCCTGGCAGTGACCTCGAGGTCCTGACGCCATACACGCCGTCGCCGACCCCGGCGACCGCGACCGTCCACAAGAGCAGTCTGTGGAGCTGGATCACCACCACCGATCACAAGAAGATCGGAACGTTGTACCTCTTCACCTCGCTCTTCTTCTTCATCTGGGGCGGCGTCGAAGCCGAAATCATCCGCGCGCAGCTCGGTGGCCCGAACCGCCACTTGGTCAGCGCGGAGATGTACAACCAGATCTTCACGATGCACGGCACGACGATGGTCTTCTTGGCCATCATGCCACTGAGTGCCGCGTTCTTCAATTACCTCATCCCACTCCAGATCGGCGCGCGCGACGTCGCCTTCCCGCGACTCAACGCGTTCAGCTACTGGGTGTACCTGTTCGGCGGTCTGTTCATCTCGCTGCCGATCTTCTTCAAGCTTGCCCCGAACGGTGGATGGTTCGGCTACGTCCCGCTCACCACGCGTACGTACACGCCTGGTCTGAACGTCGACTTCTGGGTCGTCGGCCTGCAGATCCTCGGTATCTCGTCGCTCGCGGCCGCGTTCAACTTCATCACGACGATCATTAACCTCCGCGCCCCCGGCATGACGCTGATGCGAATGCCGATCTTCACGTGGATGTCGTTCGTCGTGCAGTTCCTGATCATTCTCGCCTTCCCGGCAATCACGGTTGCGCTCTTCTTCCTCATGATGGACCGCTTCTTCGGGACGGCGTTCTATGACATGGCAAAGGGAGCCGATCCTCTGCTCTGGCAGCACTTGTTCTGGGTCTTCGGACACCCGGAGGTGTACATCCTGATCCTCCCGGCGTTCGGCCTGGTCAGCGAAGTGCTCCCGACGTTCGCCAAGAAGCCGCTCTTCGGATACCCGGTCATGGTGTACTCGGGAATTCTCATCGGCTTCCTCGGCTTCGGCGTGTGGGCCCACCACATGTTCGCGGTCGGCATGGGACCGGTCGCCGACTCGGTGTTCAGCATGACGACGATGCTCATCGCGATCCCGACGGGCGTCAAAATCTTCAACTGGATCGGGACGCTCGCCCAAGGACAAATTCGCTACACCACGGCGAACCTGTTCGCGATCGGCCTCGTCGGACTTTTCACGATCGGCGGCATCTCGGGCGTCATGCACTCCTCGCCACCGGCCGACTTGCAGCAGACGGACAGCTACTTCATCGTCGCCCACTTCCACTACGTGCTGTTCGGTGGATCGATCATGGGGATCTTCGCGGGGATCTACTACTACTTCCCCAAGCTGTTCGGCCGCATGATGGACGAGAAGCTTGGCAAAGCGCACTTCTGGGTCAACATCATCGCGATGAACTTGACCTTCTTCCCGATGCACTTCTCAGGAATGCTCGGCATGCCGCGCCGTATCTATACGTACGACGCCGGACAAGGATGGGAGACGTTCAACGCTATGTCGACCGGTGGTGCGTACCTCATCGTCGTCGCCACACTGATCTTCCTCTTCAATTTCTTCCGGAGCATGCGCTCCGGCACACCCGCGGGCCCGAACCCGTGGGGTGCCGCGACGCTCGAGTGGACGCTCCCATCGCCTGTGCCGGAGTACAACTTCGCCACGATCCCGACGGTCACGTCGCGCTATCCGCTGTGGGAAGGAAAGGATGTGGACATCGAAAGCGCTCGCATCAACCAGCAAGGCGGCAAGACGGCCAAGCAGCTCGGCATCGTGCTCCCCTATAACACGATCAAGCCACTCCTCGTCGCGCTCTTCCTGGTCCTCATGTTCTGCGGCCTCCTGGTCGGCCAGCGCCTGTTGATCGGCGCCGCCGCCGCGATGGCGATCTCCCTCTACGCGTGGCTCACCAGCCCGCTCGAACCGGAACACCACTAAGCGATGTCAGCCACGTCTCATTATACGAGCACCGGACTCGATAACCGGAAGATCGCGATCTGGGCCTTCATCGGCTCGGAATGCATGCTCTTCGCGTCGCTGATCTCGACGTACCTCGTCTACAAGGGCCGGAGCATCACCGGCCCCTTCCCACACGAGGTGTGGAAGGATCCGAGCACGGGTCACGTGTTCAAGCCGATTCTGAACATCCCCGTGACGTCGATGTCGACGTTTGTCCTCCTCATGTCGTCGCTCGCCATGGTGCTCGCCCTCGCCGCCGTGCAGAACAAGCACGTCCCGAAGCGTACCCTGGGCGACAAGATCCTCGGCTCCTCCAAGCTGTGGCTCTTCATGACGGCCCTCCTGGGCGCCACGTTCCTCGGCTTCCAGGCGTTCGAGTTTACGTCGTTCGTTCACGAAGGGCTGACGATCAAGACGAACCTGTTTGGCTCGTCCTTCTTCACGCTGACGGGCTTCCACGGGGCGCACGTGACGGCCGGCGTGATCTGGCTCCTCACGCTGTTGATGATCGACTTCAAGCGCGGCCTGACCCCGGATGACGCTCTCAACGTCGACATCGCGGCACTGTACTGGCACTTCGTCGACGTCGTCTGGATCGCCATCTTCACCCTCGTTTACCTCATCCGCTGACCACCATGGACTCGTCACACTCCCACGCGCATAGCGCCTCGCACAGCGATCTGCACAACGATCCGCACGGCGCGCACGTCTCCGGCGAGGAGCACACGCATCCGACGTGGTCGACGTATTGGAAGGTTGCGCTCATTCTGACGCTCATCACAGCGGTCGAGGTGTGGGTGTATTACGTGCCGGCGATCGTCGCGTCACGGATGTTCGTGCCAGGATTGCTCGTGATGAGCGCGGTGAAGTTCGCGATCGTCGTGTTGTTTTACATGCACATCAAGTATGATCACAAGTTGTTCCGGGCGTTGTTTGTGGGACCGTTGATCATTGCGATGTTGACGTTGCTCGCGTTGATGTTTTTGTTCGGGCATCTGAGTTTTGGGCATGTTGGGCCGGTGGTGCCGTTGGGGCACTAGCGGGACGAATGGTGGAAATGAGAAACGCCCCGCGTGGATACGCGGGGCGTTTTTGCTAATTGGACGATTGTGTTGGAATTCCTACGCGTCCGTCCCCTCCAACGCCGCGTGCAGCTCCGCCTTCAACTCCGGATGCCGCACCCACATGAAGAACAACATCACGAACGCCGCCACCAAATTCGCCATCATCAATTGATACCACGCCAACCCCTGCAGCGCCGTCGACACACTCAACATCCCCGTCAACCCATAAAACCCGAGCTCGAAGGCAATGAACAGGATGAGAAACCCCGCCAACACCGCCGGTGTCCTACGCGCCTCGTGCACGACCTTGGCGACGATCACGCCGATCAACGCGAACGCCACGTAGTGAAACACCGTATACGCCGCCACATAATTCGCCGTCGTATCCCCCATCCGCACCCCGAACACACCGATCACGCCGCGGCCGAGTACAGCGGGGGTGAATAGGGGATGCCCAGCGATCGAGTCGACCACGAAGAGCCACGCGGCGATCACCGTCGCGCTCAGAAACCCGGCCATCACGCCTTCTCGAATCGTATTATGTGTTGCTGGCATTCTCTCTCCACGTTCCAGGGTTCTTGGAGCCAGACCGGCCCCGTCGGAGTAATATTGTAGCAATGAAGCGTGCCACCACGACTCGCATGCTCGCCTTGGATGTCTTCCGAGGCGTCACCATCGCGGGGATGTTACTGGTCAACCTCCCGGGGAGTTGGAGTGCCATTTATACCCCCGTCGCCCACTCAGAGTGGCATGGGTGTACCCCGGCCGACCTGATCTTCCCGTTCTTCCTCTTCATCGTCGGGATCACGACGCACCTCTCGTTCCTCGCCCGCCGCTCCCGCGGTGACACCGATAGAACGATCGTTCGACAAGCGCTCCGCCGGGGCATCATCATCGTGCTCCTCGGCCTCGCCTTCTCCGCCTTTCCGTATTATCCCCTCACCCGCATCACCGCGATGCGAATTCCCGGGGTGCTCCAGCGTATTGGGGTGACCTACATATTTGGTGCCCTCCTCACGTTACGAACCACAGTCAAACAACAAGTCGCCATCATCGTCGCCATTCTGTTCGGCTATTGGTTCGCGATGACGCTCATCCCTGTCCCAGAAACACATGTTCTCGGTGCGCTGACCCTCGATACCCCGCCGGCGACACTCGCGGCGTGGGTCGACCGGCTGTTGTTCAATGGGCATCTCTGGATCAACAGCGTGACCTGGGATCCGGAAGGGCCGTTCTCTACGATCCCCGCCATCGCAACGGTGATGCTGGGGGCGCTCGCCGGACAGTGGCTCGTTCCGGCCACCGATGACCAGTCGCACTCCTTCGAAGCACGCCTCAACGCGCTCTTCGCCGTCGGTGCACTCGGGATCATGGCCGGACTCATGTGGAACTGGTCCTTCCCCATCAACAAGAGCCTGTGGACGAGCTCGTACGTCGTCTACACCGCCGGCGTCGCGTGCGTGACGCTGGCAACGTGCAGTTGGATCGTCGACGTCCAGCGCATTCGCTGGTGGACGCACCCCTTCGTGATCTTCGGGACCAACCCGATCGTCGTCTTCGTCGGGTCGGAGGTAATGGCGCGGACGATCTACTCCCTCATCAAGTTCGACGTCCACGGCCGACGCATGTCGCTCCAGAGCTACTTATATGAAACGCTCTTCGCCTCCTGGCTGCCGCCTAAAGACGCTTCACTCCTCTTCGCGGCGTGCATCATGCTTGTGTGGCTCGGGATCCTCACGATTTTATATCGCCGGAAGATCTTCCTGAAAGTGTGAGAGGGTGCTAGCCTGTGTGAAGCGCGAGCGGCCGCGGAGGTGCGGTCATCACGCGATGCACGGCCGGCGAAGGGCCTCGGCCATTTTTCGTTCACGACATTTGTGAGAGCACGGACTGAGTGAATTTGTCAGTGAATTGCTTCAGCACGCTATTGCCACGAACATTTCGCACCTGGATGCTCCTGTGCCTCGCCGGCACCCTCGCGCTGCCGGCCCATAGCGAAGGACAGACGAAACGGAAGAAACACCGCTCCGGCGTCGTGCAAAATCGCCGGAAGAAGCCAGCCCGCTCCCGGTCACGCGTCTCCGAGTCGCCGATCGCGCCGGTGGCGCATTTCACCTCCCCGCGAAGCGCGAGCGCGCTGTCGCAGGATCTCGGGATCTTCCTCAACCGGATCCGGAGTGGAAGTTGGGGGGTGATGGTGATGTCGCTGACGAACGGCGATACGCTCTTCGCCCGGAACCCGGAAGCGCCGATGCGCCCCGCGTCGACGATGAAGCTCTTCACCAGCGCGCTCGCGTTCGATCGCTTCGGCACCGAATATCAGTTCAGCACCGACGTTCTCCGCGACGGCGCGGTCGACGCGTCGGGGACGTTGCGCGGTAATCTCATTTTGCGCGGAGACGGCGATCCCGCCCTCTCCGGCCGCTTCATGGACGGCGGTCCGAATGCGCCGATGACGGTAATCGCGCAACAGGTCGCCGCTGCCGGGATCAAGCACGTCACGGGCGACATCATCGGCGACGCCACCGCCTTCGACGACCAAAAAGTCCCCGACGGGTGGCTCAACCGCTACCTCGGCGCCGCCTACGCCGCACGCGTGAGTGCGCTGTCGCTCGACGAAAATCTCGTCTGGGTCGCTGTCTCTCCAGGGAGCAACGGAAAAGCCGTCGTGGCGCTCGAGCCGGCGACGACGATCATCCCCGTCGTCAACAATGCCCGGACCGTTGGCGGTAGCGGCGCTTCGCTCCATATCGGCAAGCGCGCCGACGGAACGATCACGGTGAGCGGAAGCATCGGAAGCCGGTCGCAGACGCGCCGCTATTCATATGTGGTCGATGATCCATCGCTCTTCGCCACGGGCGCACTCAAGGCCGCACTCGTCGCCAAGGGAATCACGGTCGATGGCAACGTGCGACTGGGCGCAACACCGTCCAATGCCACCAAGGTGACGAGCCTCGCCTCCCCGACCTTGGCGCGCATGGTGAGTGCGATGAACCGCGAGAGCATCAACCATTATGCGGAGCTTCTTTTCCGGAATGGTGCGCGTGGACCACAACGCTCTGTGCAAGGGACCGCGACGACAGGGAATCATGCAATGCACCAGTTCTTCGCGCAGAAAATTGGTGCCGATACCGCCCCACTCGTGAACGCTGATGGGAGCGGTCTCTCGACGTCCGATCGTGTGACGGCGCGTGCGATGGTGCAACTTCTGAGCTATGCGCACCGCGCGCCGTGGGGTCCTGCCTTCCATGCGTCGATGCCACTCGCCGGTGAAAGTGGAACTCAACGGCGGCGGATGAAAGGGAGCCCGGCGCAAGGGAATCTGCACGCCAAGACGGGGACGACGAACGACGTCATCGCGCTCGCCGGGTACGTCACCGCGCTCAACGGCGAGATCATCGCCTTTTCGTTCCTCTACAACGGCACCGATCGGTGGACGGCGAAGTCCACGATCGACATCATGGGCGAGACGCTGGCGAGCTTCGCTCGCTAGACGTCTCGCGCTCGTCCGAATTTGTCGTTAGTGTTACGGCCGAGCGAGATGCGCGTGCACGAAGCTGACCGACATCGACCCTTCGCCAACAGCTGACGCAACGCGCTTCACCGAACCGCTTCGCACATCGCCCGCCGCGAAGATCCCCGGAAGACACGTCTCGAGTAAGAATGGCGCGCGCCCCATTGCGCGCCACATCTCCGATTCGCTCGTCGCACGCGGCAAGCTGTTCCCCGTCAAGACGAACCCTTTGGAGTCGAGCGCGACACAGTTGCGCAACCAATGCGTCTTCGGCTCCGCACCAATGAACAGGAAGAGCGACGACGTATCGAATGTCCGATCGCCATCGTTCACTGTCGATACCGTAACTGAGCGCAAATGAGTATCGCCATCGACCGCGGTCACGCGAGCGCCGCGATGAACCGTAACGTTGGGGATGCTTTCGACACGATCGACGAGATACCGCGACATACTCGTCCCGAGATCGTGGCCGCGCAAAATGACGTGCACGTGCCGAGCGTAGTGGGAGAGATAGACGACCGCCTGTCCCGCGGAATTTCCACCGCCCACGACGAGCGCATCCTCCCCTCGGCAGAACCGTGCTTCCATGTCCGTCGCCGCGTAATAAATCCCCGCCCCTTCGAAATCCTCCAACCGCTCGACTTCGATCTTGCGATAGTTGACGCCGCTCGCGACGAGGATGCACCGGGTGCGTACCTCGGAGCCGTCATCCAATGTGACGATTCGATCTCCGTTGTCGAGACGAAGCGCCGTCGCGGTCAATGGAACTGAAATACTCGCGCCAAATTTCTGCGCCTGGAGCAATGCATTCCGCGTCAAATCGGCGCCCGAAATGCCGGTTGGGAAACCGAGGTAGTTCTCGATGCGTGAGCTCGTCCCCGCTTGACCGCCGGCGGCGACGGAATCCACGGTCAACACGCTCAACCCTTCGGACGCCGCATACACCGACGCCGCAAGCCCTGCGGGGCCCGCCCCGACGACGACGAGATCGTACTCGTGATCCTTCTCGAGCGTCACCGACAGCCCTACATATCGCGCGAAATCCGGTGTCGACGGATTACTTCGCCATTCCCCATTTCGTCCGATGACGATGGGCGTCTGCGACACCGAGACATTGAATTGCCGGAGCAATTGCTCCGCCTGCGGATCCGCTTCGAGATCGATCCAGGTGAATGGAATCGCGTTCCGCGTCGCGAAGTCGCGTAGCCGATGCGCATCCGGCGAAAAGCGCGAACCGATGATCTTGATCCCCTGAAACCCCGAGCTGATCAACAACGTCCGGCGCATCAAGAACGCCCGCACGATGATTTCACCGAGCTCGGCGACTTCATCCACCACGTGTCGCAGCTGATCGGTGCTCAATTGCACCACCGAGCCATCCTGCGACACGACCCCACTGATGACCGCCGCACGTCCCGTCAACATGTCGATGTCCCCGGTGAACTCCCCGGGACCATGCGTTACGACAGTTTTCGGCTCCCCACCCGTGCGATCGAGAATCTCGATCGCTCCGTCGAGCACGACGAAGAAGCAAAAATTCCGATCCCCTTCCGCGATGACGGTCTCGCCGGTGACGACGGGGCGTACGGTGCCACGCTGCCGCAATATGTCGATGTGCGCCGCCGAGAGGACGGGGAACGCAATGTCACGATCGCTTGCCATGGGATGCGCTCAGACCTCGACGTCGTCGACGTAACACCAGCGCCAATCTTCACCCGGTTCGAACGATTGAATGATCGGGTGCTGCATCGCGTGGAAATGGCGGCTGGCGTGCTTGTTCGGTGATGAATCGCAGCAGCCGACATGGCCGCAGGTGAGACAGAGGCGGAGGTGCACCCACCAACTTCCGCTCTTGAGACATTCCTCGCACCCGTTCGGCGTCCGAGGAGTCACGTCGTGAATCGCGTCCAAATGCGTGCAGCGTGGCGTCATCCCGGAAATTGCCCCCCTCCCCTCTCCGAAGCAAGAGAGAGGCACTGTAACGACGTGCGGCTGGAGCCTGTGAGGACTCCAGCCGCCCTTTATCCACTTTTATCCTCGAAGAAGGGGGTATCCCCCTTCCGAGCGTCCTGCCGACCTCGTCGAACTACGACAGCTGCTTGATGTTGATCCCGCGCTTCGCCAACTCGGCGATATACCGCTCCGCAGGGACGCACTCGTCCGGCGTGTGCACGCCGTTCGGCGTGATCTCGCCACGCGCCTGCATCTGTCCCGTGATGCTCAACGAGTACCCCGTCGTTCGCATCATGGCGCTGATCCCGTGCTCCGCGTCGTACCGGTCGATCAACTCCCACGCGAGCGTCTTCGGCGCGCCACCCTTCGTCCCGGTGACGACGACGCGCAGCGCGACGAGATCTTTCCCCTTTGGCTTGGTGAGCCGCGGACCCATCGCGGCGACGGCGACGTCGCGGGGGGCGACTTTCGTCCCTTTGACGTCGATCGGTTCGAGCTCCAGCAGGCCGAGCTCGCGGATCGCTTCCATGATTTGTGCGTGGCCGGGGTAACGAAGCGTCTTGTATTCCATCGTGGGGATCTTCCCCTCGTAGGTGAACGCCATCGTCGACAATCCACCCGCCGTGTGGAACGCTTCGAGCTCGCCGATCGGTGCTTCGAACATCACCGGCTCACGCTCGCTGAGCGCCGTCACCTGCGTCCGCTTTCCGTCGCGCACGACCCACGACAACGTCGTGTAGTAGTCGAGCACCCCTTCGAGCGAATAGACGATCTGATAGTTCAGCGGCGGCTCCGGCTGCTGCGGCAATCCGCCGACGAAGATCTTCGCGCTGTCGACGGTATCGAGCTGCGAGATGCCGTATTGCGCGAGGATGTTGACCATCCCTGGCGCGAGTCCGCAATCCGGAATGACGGTGCACTTTTGCTCGCGCGCTTTGGCGTCGAGCTCTTTCTGTGCGAACACGATTTCCGTGTTGCCACCGAGATCGCAGAAGTTCGTTCCGACTTCGACGGCGAGCTTGGCGAGATCGAGGTTGAAGTAATACGGAATCGCGCTCATCACCGCGTCGCTCTCACGCATCACCGCGAGCACCGCTTCGCGATCGCGCACGTCGAGCGGCGTTGGGATGAGCCGCTTCCCGACGTACGGCTTCAAGAATTCCGGCAACGACGTCACGTGCAAGTCGGCGAGCCGAACTTCCGTCACGTCGGGATTTTGCAACAAATCGTACGCACACGCCGACCCTTGAAGACCGGCCCCCAGCACCAACATCCGCATATTGAGATTCTCCCAAACTGGTCAGAAAAAACAAAACAGCCCCTCCGCGCACGCGGAGAGGCTGCTGGAACCGAGCCACCGGAGGCCGGTTACTGCATTGAACGCTCTATCTCATCCGCGCGCGAAAACCCCCACCACCGTCGAATCGGGGGCGGCGTAGAGCTGCGGACGCTGAAGAGCCGGGGTCAATGTCATCGGCATAATCGTAATCCCCGTGCGGCTGGCGCGTCAAGGCAGCGCGCGATCTACTAACTTGAACAGATGATTCCCCCCCAGACTGACGGCTCCCCGCCGGACTGGCGCCAGCATCTTCTCACGACCCCGGACCAGATTCAACGGCTGCTGGAGCGGTCCCATCGCGTCGCCGTCCTCGGGATCAAGCCCGACCCGGTGAAGCCCGCCAACTACGTCCCGGCATACGTCCAGAAAGCCGGCTACGAGATCATCCCCGTCCCGGTCTATTATCCGGATGTCAAGGAAATTCTTGGGCTCCCGGTCTATCGCTCGCTCCTCGACGTGCCCGGAGAGATCGACATCGTGAACGTCTTTCGGCGCCCTGCCGACGTCGCGAAACATGTGGCTGAGATTCTCGTCAAACAGCCGAAAGCAGTCTGGATGCAACTCGGTATTCGGAACGATGACGTCGCACAGACACTCGCAGTAGGCGGCATCGATGTCGTGCAAGATCACTGCATGCTCATCGAGTTGCGACGGCTCGGACGATAGCAGATACAAAAGAGCCGCGAGGGTGAATGCCCGCGGCTCTTGTCGTTTGAAGGATGTCGACAGTACTTACTTCTTCACTTACTTCTTCGCGACGCGGACGATCTCCCCGGTCCCATCATCCGAGATCAAGATCGATCCATCTTTCATCACCGCCACGTCGACGGGCCGCCCCCACCGCGAACCATCGGCGCGCTGCCATCCCGTCACGAAATCCTCGGCGCGAACCGGCTTGTTGTTCTGCACGACGATACGCACCACCTTCGCACCAGTCGGCACTTTCCGATTCCACGACCCATGGAATGCGACCAAGAGATCGCCGCGCTCGTTGGCTGGCAATTGCGTCGCCTTGCGCAAGAAAGTCATCCCGAGCGGCGCCGAGTGTGCTTGCATCTCGAGCGCAGGTGCGATGGTACGGGAACACCGGTCGGCGTCGTGATACTCAGGGCTCGGAAGCTTGTTGCCGTAGCAATAGGGCCATCCGTAGTCCCCACCATCGCGAAGGATGTTGATCTCTTCCGGTGGCAAGTTCTCGTGATCGGGCTCCAAATTGTCGCGCTCATTTTGCGTCACCCAGATTTGCTTCGTCGCCGGGTTTTCCGCCATGCCGACCGCGTTTCGTAATCCGCGTGAGAAGACGCGCCCGTTCTTGCCATTTTCATCATACTGCATGACGGCCGCGCGATCTTCAGTCTTCTCTTCGCAGACATTACACGTCGATCCGATCGACACGTACATCTTGTTGTCCGATCCGAAAATGATCGACCGCGTCCAGTGCCCGCCGCCACCGCTGTAGTGGTTGACTTGCGTCACTTTCCGGAGCGGCTTCCCATTGACGTCCAGCTGGGCGCGAACGACGCCGTCCGTGTTGGCGATGTAGAAGTAGCCGTTGTGGAACGCCATCCCATGTGGCTGCTTCAATCCGGTGATCACCACGTTCGCTTCTGCAACACCGCGATGATCACGATCATACAATCGGGTGATCTGGTTCGACACAGGCTGGCTCACGTACACTGATCCATCCTCGGCGACGAGAAGTGCTCGCGCTCCAGGCACCGTCGCGTAGACCGTGGCGACCATCCCTTCGGGAACCGTGAGTCGCGATTCGACGGGGGCGCGCCGGAGCCATTCTGCTTCGGTGCGTCGCGGCGCGAGTGGCGTCTTCGGCGCTTCCTGGCGGTCGGCCGGAAGCGTCCCCGCCGCCCCGCCAGAGGCAGAATCGTCCGCCGCGTCAGCATGCGTGCAGGCAGCCACGGCGAAGGTAGCCGCGGCAATGAAGAAATATTTTGTCGACATAAGCGCTCTGTATACGCGCAAGAACACCGCCAAGTTGGGGCTTAGACGCGAACCTGGTTGCGCCCCATCTCCTTGGCGCGATAGAGCGCCGCGTCGGCTTTCGCAAATAGATCCTCCGCGGTCTCGACGTGCGGCGCCGGAAACGCCGACACCCCGATCGACACCGTGACCCGAGCGGGTTGCGCTCGCGCCGCCTCGAACTTGTGGATCTCCACCCGCTGCCGGATTCGCTCCGCGAACGCCACCGCCCCCTGCTCCCCGGTCTCGGGGAGGACGACAACGAACTCTTCCCCCCCGTACCGCGCCACCATGTCGACGCTCCGTACCGATCGCTGGAGGATGGTCGAGATCCCCCGCAGGACTTCGTCGCCAACGAGGTGTCCGTACGTATCGTTGACCTGCTTGAAGTGATCCAAGTCGATCATGAGCATCGTGAGCGGCGAGTTATACCGCCGCACCCGTTCCAGCTCGGCGACCAACCGGATGGTCAACGCGCGCCGATTGAGCAAATGCGTGAGAGGATCCGTATGCGCCAACGCTTCGAGCCGAGCGTTGTCCGCCTTGGTCTGCTCGATCATGTGCGCCTGCTCGATCGCGTTCACCGCGCTCCGGATGACCGTATCCGCAAACTCGACGTCGCTCGCCGAGAGGGGCTCTTGGTCAACGGTGCGACGGAGGAGGAAGACGCCGGTCCGCGTCTTCTCGAACGTGAACGGGAGCGCAATGACCGACCGGACATTCATCTGCGTTCCGTCCCGCATCCACTGCTCGCGCAGCCGCGCGTACCACGGACTCGTCTGCAAATCCTGGATCAAGACGGGACGCTTTTGCTCGAGCGCCGCCGACACTTCCGGATAGCGGTCGAGCTCGATCTCGAGATTCAGCAATCCTGGCTGCTCGAACGCGGTCGCGACGGATCCCCGCGCATCGCCGGGCTTGGCGAGAATGACCGAGGAGTGCGACAATTCCAATGCCCGCGCCAACCGCCGCGCGACCATGTGGAAGATCTCCTCGGTCGACAAATTTCCCATGACCTCGTGCATGATGTCCACGAGGTGCCGCTTACTTTCGGCCTCCTGACGTACGCGCTGCAACTCCGCCTCCGCTTTCCGGAGCGCGGTGCGCAGTGCGACGAGTTGCTCCTCGGCCGTGCCATTCGGACGGTCGAGATTAGAACGATCGGCGTTGGCGTCGCCGCTGGAGCTCATTCGGCCGGGGTAGAGGGTCAGCCTACGTTATTCGTCTGCTTCACCAACTGGATCCACTTCCTCTTCGCTGCCCACCTCGTCGCCTTCGCCCTTGTCATCCGGGATGACGCGAGCAACGGCGGTCACGATATCGCCTTCGTCGAGGTTGACCAGCTTGACGCCTTGCGCGATCCGTCCCGTCACGCGGACTTGCGACACCGACGACCGGATGACGACGCCATGGGTCGTGATGAGCATGATCTCGTCTTCCGGTAAGACTTCCATGAGGGCCACCACGTCACCCGTCCGGTCGGTCCGGTTGACGGTGATGATTCCCTTGCCACCACGCTTCTGCACGCGGTACTCGTCGATCTGCGAGCACTTTCCGAGCCCTTTCTCAGTCACGACGAGCAAGGTCGCTTCGCGCTTGATGACGACCATCCCGACGACCGCGTCGCCCGGGCGGAGCTCGATCCCGCGCACGCCCGTCGTATCGCGCCCCATCTCACGCACATCCTGTTCGTGGAACCGGAGCGACAATCCATGCTTCGTCGCGAGAACAATGTCGTTCGTCCCGCTCGTGACCTGCACGTCGATCAGTTCATCCCCGGACTCGATCTTGATCGCCTTGATCCCGTTCGAGCGCGGATTCGCGTATTGCGACAACGCCGTCTTCTTGACCGTGCCGCGCCGCGTGCAGAAGAGCAACGACTGCGTGTCGCCGAACTCCCGCACCGGGACGACCGCACGAATTTGCGTATCCGGCTGCACGTTGATCAAGTTGACGATCGGCTTCCCTTTCGCCGCACGCCCCGCCTGCGGGATCTCGTGCACCTTGAGCCAGAAGCACCGTCCATCGTCGGTGAAGCACAGGATGTAGTCGTGCGTCGACCCAATGAAGAGATGCTCGATGAAATCTTCATCCTTGAGCCCCGCGCCACTCGACCCACGCCCACCACGCCGCTGCTTCCGGTACGTCGACGTGCTCGTCCGCTTGATGTAGCCGGAGTGCGAGATCGTGATCACCATGTCTTCTTCGGCGATCAGATCTTCGATCGTGAACTCGCCTTCGTCGCTCGTGATCTCCGTCCGGCGCGTATCGCCGAACGTCTCGCTCACCTTCTGCAACTCTTCGCGCACGATCTGCATCCGGCGCGGCCGCGACGCCAAAATCTCCTTCAGCTCCTTGATCGTCGCGCGCACATCCTTCAACTCGGCTTCCAACTTCTCGATTTCCAAGCCGGTGAGCTTGGCGAGCCGCATGTTGAGGATCGCTTCCGCCTGCCGTTCGCTCAACTTGAAGCGCGACTGCAATTGCGCGCTCGCCGTCGGCGTATCTTCCGCGGCGCGAATCAGCTTGATGACCGCATCGATGTTGTCGACCGCGATCTTCAACCCTTCCAAAATGTGCTCGCGCTCGAGCGCCCGATCCAAATCGAACTGCGTGCGCCGAGTGACGACTTCGTGGCGGTGATCGATGTAGTGCTGGAGGACGTTGCGGAGCGGAAGCACCTTCGGCACCAACTGCCCCGTCCCCGGGTCGGGAACGAGCGCCAGCATGATCACGCCGAACGTCGACTGCATCTGCGTGTGCTTGTACAGCTGATTCAAGACCACCCGCGGAATCGCGTCGCGCTTGAGCTCGACTACCACCCGCATCCCTTCTTTATCCGACTCGTCGCGAAGCGCTGAAATCCCTTCGAGCTTCCCTTCTTTGACCAGATCGGCGATGTCGGTCACCAACTTCGCCTTGTTGACCTGGTACGGCAGCTCCGTCACCACGATCTGCGACTTGTTGGACGACTCCCGCTCTTCGATCACCGCCCGCGCCCGCATCACGATCCGGCCGCGTCCCGTCTCCTGGTAATCCTTGATCCCGTTCGTCCCGTAGATGTATCCACCCGTCGGGAAATCCGGTCCTTTGATGTGCTTCCGGATCACCGACAGATCGGCGTCCGGATTTTCGATCATCGCCACCAGCGCGTTGATGACTTCCCGCAGATTGTGCGGCGGAATGTTCGTCGCCATCCCGACCGCGATCCCCGACGATCCATTCACCAACAAGTTCGGAATCGCCGACGGGAGCACTTTGGGCTCCTGCAACCGGTCGTCGAAGTTCGGCTGGTAATCGACCGTGTTCTTGTCGATGTCCGCCAACATCTCCGTCGCGATTCGCGTCAACCGCGCTTCCGTATACCGGTACGCCGCCGCGTTGTCGCCGTCCACCGATCCGAAGTTCCCCTGGCCGTCGACCAACGGATACCGGAGCGAGAAATCCTGCACCATGCGGACGAGCGCGTCGTACACCGAGCTGTCGCCGTGCGGGTGATACTTACCCAGCACGTCGCCCACCACCGTCGCCGACTTCTTATACGGCCGGCCGGGGACGAGCCCCAACTCGTTCATCGCATAGAGCACACGCCGGTGCACCGGCTTGAGTCCATCCCGGACATCAGGAAGTGCCCGGGAAACGATGACGCTCATCGAATAGTTGATGAACGACTCTTTGATCTCTTCGTGGATCAGCCGCGGCAGAATCCGCTCGCGGTTATTCGGTGCAGTCATGAGAAAAGCGACGGTGAAAGCAAACCGGAAATATAGCGATCCCCGGGGCCGAAATCAACCCGTAACACACCTTGTAAGTCGTTGACTATCAACGACTTACAACACACGCCCCAATCCGTCAGACCGAGGGGCGCTGGACCTCGAATTCATCTGTTTGCTCAGCCGCCTCGATCGCCGCCGTTTCCCGCTCGATCGCATCCCGCTCCGCCTTGTACCGCTCGTACCAGGCGCGCGTCACCTCGCCGGCCAGCTCCCGGTTCCCCAGCCCGAACGCCAGCGCCGTCGCCAGCGCCACGGCACCAAACAAGATCGCGAACGCCGTCGTGACGATGTCCGTCGCCACCCCGAGCTCCTGCAACGCCATGAAGACGGCGAGCACGATGACCCCGCCTTTCCCGATCCGCGACAACGCCGGCCCGCCATGCAGCCCGCCGGCCGACGCCATGATCAACCCGCCGACAAAATCCCCGAGCACGATCCCGACGATGAGAATGACGATCGCCGCGATGACGCTCGGGACATAGCTCACCAGCTCGGAGAAGACGTTCGCCAACGATTGCAGCTGCAGCGCGTTCGCCGCCACCATGATCACCGCGAACATCACGAACCAGAAGATGATGTTTGCCGCGACCCGGCTCGGGTTGATGTGCGATCCCGACCGCTCCACCGCCTGCATCACCCCGCCCCGCTCCAAAATCCGGTTGAAATGGATGCGCCGGAGCAACTTCTCCGTCCCGTTGCGGAGGAGCCGGGCGATCAGATACCCGGCGAACAAAATGATGAGGGCGCCGAGGAAGGCGGGAATGTAGAAATACAGTTGGGTGAAGCTGTCTTGCAGCCGCCCTACGATTGTCGTCGTGTCCATAATGTCGTCGCCCGAAATGTCGCCACCCGAATTCGTGGCCGGAAATGTACGCGAATCGTCGGTGATGATCGCTGCTGGCTGCGCGAATCTATACTAGTTTCGCGTGCCGCGCTTGACGTCGAAGAGCGCACTCCGTTTGCACCCCGGACAGAGGAGCCACTCGCGCCGTCGCGCATACCCCAATCCAAAGGATCCACCACCGATCGGACGCGCCGTCATCGTGCTCCCGCACCGAGGGCACGTCACCCCGCCGCCCGCCGTGAACGCGTCACGGATCTGCGCGATCTCCGCCAGTGAATACTGTGCCTGCTCGCTCATCGCCACACCATCACGGCTCCGCAACCCGGACCACGATCTTCCCGAACTGCTCGCCACGCGCCAACCGCTCGAACGCTGCACGGCCATCCGCCAAATCGTAGACCCGATCGATCGGCGGCGTCAGTCGCCCTTCCGCCAATTCCGCCGCGATGGCGCGAAACTCCGCGTCGTTCCCCATCGTCGACCCCATCAGCGTCCACTGATTCCAAAACATCCGTCGCACATCCGTCTCGAGATGGGGCCCGCTCGTCCCACCACACGTCACGAGCCGTCCGCCGCGCCCCAACGCCCCGAGCGACGCATTCCACGTCGCCTCACCCACCGAATCGATGACGACATTCACACCACGCTTCCCGGTCCGCGCCCGAATCTCCGCCGCCACGTCCGTCGTACGATAGTTGAGCCCTTCATCAGCACCCAACGCCCGCGCCCGCGCGAGCTTCTCGTCACTCGATGACGTCACCCACACATGAGCGCCGCGCTGCTTGGCAATCTGCAACGCCGCGAGCGCCACCCCGCCACCAATCCCTTGAATGAGCACATGCTCACCTGGCTGCACCGCCGCCCGCGTCACGACCATCCGCCACGCCGTCAGCGTCGCCAACGGAAACGCCGCCGCCACTTCTATAGGAACGGTCGACGGAATCGCCGCCACATTCCGCTCGGGGACCACGATGTACTCGCCGAGCGTCCCGGGGTGATGCTCCCCCAACAATCCAAACCGGACACACAACGACTGCTCACCCGCGCGACAATACTCGCACGTCCCGTCACTGATCCCGGGATCGATGATGACCCGCTCCCCGGTATCCTCACGAACCCCGACCCCATCCGCCCCCATCACCCACGGCGGTGTGATCGTCACCCCCGGCAGCCCACCGACGACGAACAAATCCAAATGATTGAGCGCCGCGGCCAGCACCCGCACGCGCACGAACCCGGGCCGAGCCACAGGCGCCGGAACATCGGTTCGATATTCGAGACGGTCCAGACCGCCGTGCGACGAAATCGTCAGCGCCCGCATAAGGCTACTCATAGGCCTCGCACGGCGTCCCGCATCGCATACGTCCGCAAGTCTCCGTCAGGGTGGGATATATTTAGGATCAAACACCAAGATACACGAAATGCTCTCGTTGAAAGTTCCTCCCCTCGGCGAGTCCATCGTCGAAGCGACGGTCTCACGCTGGGTCAAGCAACCCGGCGACGCCGTCAACGCCGGCGACACCCTCGTCGAGCTCGATACCGATAAAATCACCGTCGAAGTCCCAGCTCTCAAAGCCGGCGTCCTCGTCAAACAGACCGTCCCCGAAGGCGCCGTCGTCAAAGTCGACGATGTCCTAGGAGAAGTAGATGACGCGGCGACGGCGACGGCGGGCGCTCCGGCGGAACAAGTCGGCGTAGCCGCAGGGGCACAAGGCCGTGCGCCCCAACAAGCCGACGCCTCGATCGCCGACCTCAAGTCCGCGCCATCCGCCCGCCGCCTCGCCGACGAAAAAGGGATCGACCTCACCACCGTCCAAGGCACAGGCCGAGGCGGCGTGATCAGCAAGCCTGACGTCGTCACTCTGGAAGGAGAGCGCGAGGGGGGCACGCAGGCTGCGTCTGCCGTTAGCACTGGCACAGCCGGCAGCGCCGCTGGCGCCAGCCAGCGAACGCCAGCAGCGGCCGAAGCGCCCTCCTCGCGTGCGACGACGCGCCCCGACACCGGCCCGACGAGCCCGAGGGAAACCCGCGAGCGCATGTCCACCCGTCGCAAGCGGATCTCGGACAACCTCCTCAACTCGCACCTCGCCACCGCTCACCTCACGACGTTCAACGAGATCGACATGAGCGCCGTGATCGCCCTCCGCGAGCGCATCAAGGAGAAAACCGAAAAACAACACGGCGTGAAGCTCTCCTTCATGCCCTTCTTCGTCAAAGCCGCCTGTCTCGCCCTCAAAGACTACCCGATCGTCAACGCCCAAATCGACGGCGATGACATCGTCTACAAGCAGTACGTCAACATGGGCATCGCCGTCGCGTCCGACCAAGGACTCATCGTCCCCAACATCAAAGACGCCGACCGCAAGGGGATGCTCGAGATCTCCAACGACATCACGACGCTCGCCAAACGCGCCCGCGACAGCAAACTGACGATGGACGACCTCACGGGCGGCACGTTCACCATCACCAATGGTGGCGTCTTCGGCTCCCTGGTTTCGACCCCCATCATCAATTTCCCCCAAGTCGGCATCCTCGGCCTGCACAAAACGCAGGACCGCCCGGTCGCCATCAACGGGAAAGTCGAAATTCGTCCGATGATGTACGTCGCCCTCACCTACGACCATCGTATCATTGATGGACAGCAAGCGGTCCTCTTCCTCGTTCGCATCAAGGAACTGATGGAAGACCCCGCCACGATGCTGATCAGCTGAGGACGACATGACATCCTGTGACGTCCTCATCATCGGCGGCGGCCCCGGCGGCTACGTCGCCGCGATTCGTGCCGCGCAGCTCGGTCTCAACACCGTCTGCGTGGAGATGGACAAAACACTCGGCGGCACCTGCGTCAACGTCGGATGCATTCCGTCGAAAGCACTCCTCACGTCGTCGGAACACTACGAGTTCGCCAAGCTGCACGCCGCCGAACACGGCGTCCTGGTCGACAACGTGCGCGCCGATCTCAACGTGATGATGAAGCGCAAGATCGACGTCGTCGCGGCCAACACGAAGGGCGTCGAGTTTCTGTTCAAGAAGAACAAAGTCACCTGGGCGAAAGGACGCGGCACACTCAAGCCCGGCAACGTCGTCGACGTGACCTCGGCGGATGGTACTGGCACGCAGTATCAAGCGAAAGACGTCATCATCGCCACCGGATCCGTTCCGATCGAGCTTCCGTTCCTCAAGTTCGACGAAGAACGGATCCTCTCCAATACCGGCGCCCTCTCGATCCCGGAAGTTCCCAAACACCTCATCGTCATCGGCGGCGGCGTCATCGGCCTCGAGCTCGGCTCCGTCTGGCGCCGGCTCGGTGCGCAAGTCACCGTCATCGAGCTCGCTCCGACGATTCTCCCGGGTAATGATGAAGACGTGATCAAAGAAGCCGATCGCATCTTCAAGAAACAGGGACTCACCCTTCGCCCCGGCACCAAAGTCACCGGCGGACGCCGCGAAGGAAACACCGTCTTCATCGACATCGAGAAAGATGGTGCCGCGGAAACGCTGCAAGCCGATTATGTCCTCGTCGCCGTCGGCCGCAAACCGTCGCTCACCGGCATCGACGCCGCCGCGCTCGGTCTCACACTCGGGAAGCGCGGCGAAATCGTCGTCGACGCACAACTTCGCACCAATCTCCCGAACGTGTACGCCATCGGTGACGCCGTCGGCGGCAAGTTGCTCGCGCACAAAGCTGAAGAAGAAGGCGTCATCGCCGTCGAAGTCATCGCCGGACACCACGTCCACATGGACTACAAGTCGATGCCGTCCGTCGTCTATACGTGGCCCGAGATCGCGAGCTGCGGGCTCGCCGAGCATGAAGTGAAGGCGTCGGGACGCGCGTACAAGACGGGAAAATTCCCAATGTCCGCGAACGGCCGCGCTCGGACGATGGCCGAGACCCAGGGGTTCGTAAAGTTCATCGCCGACGCGACCACGGACGAGATTCTTGGTTGCCACATCGTCGCCGCCAACGCATCCGATCTGTTGTCGGAAGCCGTCTTGGCGATGGAGTTCCGCGGCGCGAGCGAAGATATCGGCATCACCGTCCACTCGCACCCCACCCTCTCCGAGGCCGTCAAAGAAGCGGCCCTCGCGGTCCTGGGACGCCCGATCCACATCTAGGCGAGTCCGTATTAACACCTTTCAGTGAGGCGCGTCACACCCCGTGTGACGCGCCTCCTTCGTTTCCAGCTCCGCCTCTTGGCGCTGACCGCTTGGGTCCTCTCCTTCTATACAACCAGGACCTTCGGTCAGACCCCGGCCAGACCAGCCCCGACGTACCGCGAGCAGACCGCCGACCAGCAGGTCATCCACGTCCTCAACCGGCTCGGCTTCGGTCCACGCCCCGGCGACGTCGACGCCGTCCGCCGCATGGGCGTCGACACATGGATCGACCAACAACTGCACCCCGATCGGATCGACGATCCGAAAGTCGACCAGCTGTTGGCCGCCTATCCAATGCTGACCCAAGGGCAGAACGATTTCGCCCAAGAGTTCGCCGAATATGCGCGTGTGCGGGCCCTCCGCCGAATGGCCAAAGCAGACACGACCGTGATGATGACCGTAGCCGATTCTCAGTCACTGAAACAGGTCAATCAACGCCGAGTGCAGCTCGTCGGACAATTGGAATCGTCGCGCATTGCACGCGCCGTGATCGGCCAACGGCAACTCCAGGAAGTCATGACCGACTTCTGGGAAAATCATTTCAACGTCTATGCCAAGAAAGGCGCCGTCGAGCCATACTATCTCGTCGACTACGATCGCACCATCCGCGAACACGCACTCGGCAATTTTCGCGATCTGTTGGGTGCCGTCGCACACTCGCCCGCCATGCTGTTTTATCTGGATAACGCGGAAAGCCGCGCGAATCCAGGACAGCCGACGTTGGAGCCGAACCGTCGCGATGCGATGGTGTTCCGCCGTGCAACGCCAAGAATTCCCCCCGTCGTTGCGAACAAAGCTCGCACCGCTGGCCTCAACGAAAATTACGGACGCGAGCTCCTCGAGCTCCACACCCTCGGCGTCGACGGTGGCTACACACAGCATGACGTGATCGACGTCGCGCGTGCACTCACAGGATGGACCATACGTCCTCCTGTCCAAGGTGGCGGATTCATCTTCCGTCCCGTCTGGCACGATGCTGCGGCGAAAGTCGTTCTCGGACATACGCTCCCGGGAAATCGTGGCGAAGAAGACGGCGAAGACGTCCTCGACATCATCGCCAAGCACCCGTCGACCGCGCACTTCATCGCGCTCAAGCTCGCCCGTCGTTTCGTGAGCGACTCCCCGTCGGCCGCGCTCGTGAACCGTGCGGCACAAACATTTCTTCACACCGACGGCGACATTCGCGAGGTCATCCGCACGATCGTGACGTCGAACGAATTCTTTTCGCACGCCGCCTATCGCGCGAAAGTCAAATCTCCATTCGAAGTCGTCGTCAGCGCCGCACGCGCCATGGATGCACGCCCCGACACCACGCTCGCGAGCGCCTTCGCCGTGGGTTACTTGGGCGCGCCGCTCTTCGGCCATCAAGCCCCAAATGGATACCCCGAAACCGGCGATGAGTGGATGAACACCGGCGCCATATTGAACCGTATCAACTTTGGGCTCGCCGTAGCCGCCGACCGCCTTCCCGGCGCCTCGGTCGAGACCTTCCCAGGCGCCGATACACTGCGGGCCGCCGCCCGCACCGAGCAAGTCGATGCCGTCATCCACTCGATGCTTGGCGGCGGTGTCTCCACTGATACACGAAAGATTTTACTGAGCGGAGAGAATCCACTCGCGACCAATCCTAACGCGACCGTCGATAACACCTCAGGAGCCGACTCGACCTCCATGACCGTCGCCGCCCCGGGCGCACGGTTGCGTCCTCGCCAACTCTTGAACGGACGCGGTACCTTTATTGGTATACGCGGCCTCGGCGCCCCACCGACGTTGACCGGCTTCGCCCAAGTCGTCGGACTCGCCATCGGCTCCCCTGAATTTCAACGGCGATAAGCGGAGATAAGCAATGGAACGGAGAGCATTCGTCAAATCGGGCGCACTCGCGCTCGTCACGATGGGACTCAGCCCGAGCTTCCTCCGCCGAACCGCGTTCGGGATGCCCACCACCGCCGTCGCGCGCGGGAAGACACTCGTCTGTCTCTTTCAACGCGGCGCCGCGGATGGACTCAACATCATCGTTCCGCACGGAGAGGAAGCGTATTACTCGCTCCGTCCCACGATTGCGGTGCCGCGTCCAGGCGCGGTCAACGGCGCCATCGACCTCGACGGATTTTTTGGATTGCATCCGTCGTTGGCGCCGTTCAAATCACTCTGGGATCAAAAGCTCCTCGCTCCCATTCACGCCGTCGGAAGCCCGAGCACCACACGCTCGCACTTCGACGCGCAAGACTATATGGAGACAGGCACTCCGGACGTCAAAGGGACGACCGACGGTTGGCTCAATCGTCTTCTCGCGGTCCAAGGAACGTGCGAGCAGCACGACAACGGCGCCATCTGTACGACACCGTTCCGAGCCGTCGCGATGACACCACAAACTCCGCGCATCCTCGAAGGGCACACTGAAACTGTCGCCATGAATTCACTCGGCGAATTCAGCGTGCGCGCCACGGGAACGGAAGCGCAACGTCTCGAAGCACTGTATCGCACGGGAAGCGCGGACCTCGTCCACGGTACTGGCCAAGAGATGTTCGACGCCGTCAAGATGCTCCACTCCGCCAACCCACAACAGTACAAACCGCGCAACAACGCCCAATATCCCAAAACCCAATTCGGCCAACGCTTGATGCAAATCGCACAACTCATCAAAGCTGACGTCGGAATGGAAATCGCCTTTGCAGACGTTGGCGGATGGGACACGCACGTCAATCAAGGCGCCGGCACAGGCCAACTCGCCGCTCGCCTCGACGACTTCTCCACCTCCATCGCCGCATTCGTCCAAGACCTCGGCGATCGGATGAATGACGTCACCGTCCTGACGATGTCAGAATTCGGCCGCACCGCGCACGAGAATGGAACGCGCGGCACTGATCATGGTCACGCGACGACGTTCTTTGTGCTCGGCGGTGATGTCAAAGGGGGAAAAGTGTACGGAAAGTGGCCGGGGCTGGCACCGGAGCAATTGAATGAAGGACGGGATTTGAGGTTGACGACGGATTTCCGGACGGTGTTCAATGAAGTGGCCACGCGGCATTTGGGTGTGGCACGGGCGAATCAGATTTTCCCGGGATATGCGGGAACGACGCGGGAGTGGCTGGGGGTGGTGAGAGGTTAAGCCTATCCCTAGCCCATACCCGGCAAAAATTCCCATTTGCGTCCAGGCCCCGGAGGCCATAACTTTTCCTCAATATATATAATCGGCTATAACAACAGCCAAGAACACCCGTACCAGACCCGCGATGCGCATCCTGAGCCGGATCGCTCCACGTTTTGCGCCATTTCTCCAGCAGGTCCCGGGCGGTCCTCACCAGATTACCCTCGCGGACAGCTGGCCTGATTTATTTCAGAAGGCCCGCGACGAGAAACCACAGCTCGCCTTTCTCGACCCAGACGCGGATCCAGACTGCTCGCAGGAAACGCTCGGCAGCTTCCTCGAGGAATTCCCGAACCTCCAGATCGTCATCGTCACCACACTCGTCCCGAGCAGCGTCGAAAAAATGCTCGGCTGGGCAGAGCTGGGACTCATCGAGCTCGTATTCCCCGATCACTTCGACGGAATGACACGTCTCGCGGTTCTCATTGCATCCATCGAGTCGGGGGAAAATCCTTCCAAGCCGAAAGAGCCTCCCATCGATCGCGATCCAAAGCCGGATCACTAAAAATCAGAGTGGCGAGCAACGGTCTCCCGTCGTGGTCATCCTAGTATCGGTGGGAATCTACACCGATGCACTTCACACGATGATGGGGGCCAAATGAAGTATTGTAAGTACTACAAATGAAAAATCTTCTTCAACGCCTTCCCTAATCCCTCCACCCCCTTCTCCACCGCATTCGGAATCTCCTGCAACGGCGACTGCATCGTCGTATCAGCCTCCGGCGCCGCATGCACCGGACATAACGTCTTCGGTTCCGTCCCCGGCTTGAAATACTCCTTCTGCAAAATCGGACACCACTCGTTCGCCAAGAACCCCGTCCGCGCATCGATCGTCACCGCGTGCAACCCCGGCGGCGGCCGCCACGCATTCGGCGGCGTCGAATCGTGCCATCCATTGATGTAAAAATCCGCCCACGCCGGTGCCGCCAATCGGCCGCCTGACGCGTCGTAACTGATCGGCCGCGGATCATCATATCCAAACCAGAAGCCGGCAATGACAGTCGGCGTGTATCCCACGAACCATACGTCCGTCCCGTTGTTCGTCGTTCCAGTCTTCCCCGCGACCATCCCCTCTACCCCATCATCACGGATCACATACCCCGTCCCATAATCAACCACCGACCGCAACATCGACGTCAGATGATACGCCACCAATGGCGTCATCACCTGCGTCCGCACATTGTCTCGGCTCCACAAAATCGTCCCATCCGCCGCCTGGAGTCGCCGCACGAGTCGTGGCTTTACCCGCCATCCACCATTCGCGAACGGCGCGTACGCCGTGACCAACTCCATCGGCGTGACTTCGAGCGCGCCGAGCGCGGCCGCGGGGACCGGTTGCAGATCGCTGATGATCCCGTTTTTGTGCGCCGTCTCGATGATCGCCGGAATCCCAACGAGCTGACTCACCCGCACCGTCGCCGCATTCGCCGACCGCATCAACGCGCGCCGGAACGTGATGTGTCCGTTGTACTCACCACCATAATTCTGCGGCGTCCACGTGGTATTGCCGACTTTGACGCTGATCGGATCATCATCCACTTCACTCGCCGGCGTATATCCCGCCGCCAACGCCGTCGCGTACACGAACGGCTTGAACGCCGACCCCGGCTGCCGATGCGCTAACAGCGCCCGATTGAAACTCCCGCGCTGATACTTTCGCCCACCGACCAGCGCGCGAATGTCCCCCGTCTGCGGATCGATCGCGACCATCGCCCCTTCGACATGCTTCCCATGCCCGTCCGACTCTTGTTGAATCGCCGCCGCCTGTCGCAACACCGCTCCATCCGCCGCCATCTGCGCCGCGGAGTCGAGCGTCGTATACACCGTCAAATCATTTGCGTCGAGCGATCCATGCGCGAGCACCGAATCCGACACGATCTGCCGCACCGCGTCGATCGCATACGAATCGTAACTCTGATCCGGACGCCACTCGTCCGCCGAGATGTCGAGCGGCGTCTCCGCCGCCTCCCGCGCCTGCGCTTCGGAGATGTACCCTTCTTCCGCCATCAACCCCAACACGAGATTGCGCCGAGTCTTCGCGCGATGCGGATTGCGGCGTGGGGTGTAGCTGGAGGGACCTTTGGGAAGCGCCGCCAACATCGCCGCTTCAGGGAGCGACAATTCCCCGACACTCTTCCCAAACAAATCGCGACTCGCCGCCTCGACACCATAGACGCCGTTGCCGAGGTAGATAATGTTGAGGTACAGCTCGAGAATTTGGTCTTTGGTGAGATTCTCTTCGAGCAACCGCGAGAGCCGCATCTCGATCAACTTCTGCCGCAGCGAACGCCCACTGAACCGTCGCACCGCGAACGTATTCCGCACCACCTGCATGGTGATGGTCGAAAACCCTTCGCGCACCCCCATCGATCGGATGTTCCGGAACGACGCCCGAAACAACCCACGCCAATCGATCCCATGATGGTGCGCAAACCGCCGATCCTCGGTCGCGATGAACGCCTCTCGCACGGTGACAGGGACCGCCGACAACGGCACGTTCACCCGTCGCACGATGGCGAGCCGCCCCAGGAACCTCCCTTCACGATCGAGGACTCGCCCCCCTTCATCAGGATGAAAGGAACGAATTTCGCTTTCGGTAGGACAGCCATCGAACCCACATGTCCCAACCCAGGCGTCGAAGGTGTAGACCAACACGATCGAAAGCACGAGTCCGATCGCGATATATTGCTGTTTCGAAATGTTTTTGAACCGTAGGAACATCGTCAAAATGTATCGTCACCCCATCCATACGCTCACCGCCGCCCTCTCGGCGGTCGCGCTCGCCGCCTGCTCCCGCGGCGAAGCCCATCCGGCCACGGCATCGGCATCCACATCGGCATCCACCGACGCGACCCCCTCGAGCTCCGTGTCCTCCTCGGTGTCCTCGACGCCGGCCGCTCCCCCAGCCAGCGCCGCTGCCCGTACCCCAAACGAGCTGGGACGGATCCCTGTCCTCGAATATCACCTGATCGAGCAACGCGAATGGCGATGGGGAAGAAACTTCGATCGGTTCCGGCAAGACCTCCAGACCTTATATGATAACGGGTACCGCCCCGTGACCATGAAACAGGTCCTCGACCGAAAAATCGACCTCCCCAAAGGGTTGAGCCCAGTCGTCCTGGTCTTCGACGACGCATCCCCCGGCCAGTTCAGCTACATCGAGCGCAACGGCAAGCTCGAGATCGACCCGAAGAGCGCCGTGGGGATCTGGCTCGATTTCAATAAGAAGCACTCGGACTGGACCAAGTCGGGCGTCTTCTGCCTTCTCCCAGGCGCCGCCGCCGGCCACGCCTTCTTCGGCGACAAGGGAATCGACGGCCAAAAGACAGCCTGGCGCTTCCCGAAGGTGAAATTCCTCGCCGACAACGGCTTCGAGATCTGCAACCACACGCTCTGGCACGCCAACCTCGGCAAATACCCCGACGCCTTCGTTCAGGAACAGATTGCCCGCGGGCAGCTCGCTATCGACTCAGCGGTCCCAGGCTATAAAGTGCGAACGTTCGCGCTCCCCCTCGGCATCTGGCCGAAGAACAAGCCACTCGCCTGGGAAGGCGCGTGGACCGATCCGAAGTCGGGGAAGACGTTCCGGTATAAGTATGACGCGGTGCTCGAGGTTGCCGGTGGACCGACGCGGAGCCCGTACGACCCGAAGTTCGACGGGCATCATATCATGCGGGTCGAGCTGTTCGGGAAGGCGCTGGAGCAGACTATCGCCGAGTTAGAGAAGCCGGGGCCGAATGGGCGGTATGTTTCAGACGGGACCCCTGGGACCGTCGCGAAATAAGTGACATATTGATATCACTTGTCGGCGAAAATATGCCCCAAGTGATATGATGTTTTCATTTAACAGACGATCCCCGAAGAGGTAGCTAGGAGCATCGCTGGCCGGTTCCGAACCGCGCGACTCGAACGTAGGTGGAGTCGCGCGGAGCTGGGAGCGCGTTCTGGTATCACTGTGCCAACACTGCGACTCTTCGAGCAGACGGGACGCATCTCGCTGATTCGTCTCCTCGCCTTGGCCAGCGTGCTCGGCATCGGCGAGGAATTCGAACGACTTGCGACGCCACCACAGCCCATGCGCAGTTTGGCGAAGTTAGAGGCGTCTTACCGCGGCAAGACACGGCAGCGTGGCCGGACGCAGCGGAGTGCTGAAGAAGAATGACGTCTCGGGTTGTTGCGCATTCGTTCGATCTCGCCTCTACACCAGAAAACTTCGGACGCTCAGACCAAGGCTGCCACTCGACGTTAAGCTTCTGAAAAGCTGTCGCAAATCAATCGGATGCTGGAGAGTCTGCGGCGACGGCACCCGCAACAATAAACCCAAGGACTCCAGCAAACGCAGCCACTGCTGGCGAACTTAGCGCTCCCAAGAAACCACCGGAGAGTGTACCACCAAAGCTTGCTATTACGGCCGTCTTCACAGAAACATTCTTTAGAAACCTTACATAACATATGTCGAAAACAATGGCGCCAAGTGGAGCACCGTACATAAATGCCATCCAGAATGTACTCTGTAAATCCCAATATCCGACGTATTCTGTGCCAGAAGATCCACCTCGACCAATTGCATTTCCAAACGTGAGGATTAGAAATCCACACAACCATCCACCAATGAACCCAGCGATTGTTGCTCCGATTAAACCTTGCAATCTTTCAGACAGACGTTCCATGTCCCTGATACCAAGCTATAGGTAATTGTCTATTCGATTAAGCTATCATCGTCTCATTTATTAATAAATGAATTTGTAGGATTCGTTGTGAAGGTAACAAAGACTGCCCCTAATACAGCACGTGGAAATCCAATGATAGCGGAGGCCGGATCACGTTCTGTTACTCCTCCGTAACATGCCAGGTGTCCGGCGTTCATACTCGCACCTGCGTTCATTTTACAAACTAGGCATCCTCGAACTCGGTTACCCCAGGGATTATCCCCGCCATGCACGAACATACCACGCGCTGATACTCCCATGTACGTCTGAGATGGAGTGTAAGGGTTGTGCGCAGAGGAGGACATTGGAGCAACAGAAGCGCATGGGGAAACCTTAATGCGAGGTTGGGCGATACCGATTTTACCGTATGAATAGCTTGGATAAGAGGGGACGATAGCTGGAGCTGTAAATGCAACGTCTGGAATTGCAGTAGGTCCACTCTCAGCATTGGAATCTTGTTCTCCCAAAGTTAGGACGCCTTCTTTCCACTTTGAGGTTGAGTCATCCCCCGTACACCATACATTCCCTACTCCGTCGATATGCCCCGTAGTATACTTTGGATAATTTCTTCCCACGCCATCCCAACATAGTCCACTGGGATCCTGTGCATTGATTGGATCGTTGCCTCCAAAGACATATTGGTTCAAGCCGCCTGCAATTCCTATTGGATCCTCACTCAGAAATCTTCCAAGTTTCGGATCATACCAACGCGCTCGGAGATATGTTCCTCCACGACCATTTCCACCGAATGCAGCCCCCCCTTCCCAAATTGCCTCCTTCCACCCCCGCGATAACACGCTACTTCCTGTTATACCACTCATAGTTGGAGTCCCCCAAGCATCGTAGAAAATTGACTGGACTACCTGCCCCTTACGGTCCACCCACGCCCGAAGATTTCCGCGGAAATCTGTCTGCGCATATAGGCCTTGTGTCCCACCGGCAGAATCTACGTACGTCGCGATTATCGGCAGATCTGGTCCAGTATCCCCATAACTCTGCTGGACAACTTGTGTTCCCGACAGCTCGGCTGCTAGCATATCCCCGTCCCATACCCACCACCGATCTGTCGTTCCATTTGTTGCACGCTTAACCAGCCGATCCAGCGCGTCATAGCCATACGCCACACTCCCGCCGGCGCTCGAACTTACTGCAGTTAGCCTTCCTAGCACATCCCATGTGTACTGGATCGTTGGCCCTCCAAAAATCTTTCGCGTAATAACATTTCCATCCGCGTCGTAAAACAATGAGTCGCCGTTCAAATACACTAATCGGTTGCCGGCCGCCACTCCTCCCGTCTGGTCAATCCGGTTTCCCGCAGCATCATAGACAAACGGGATCACCGTCGGCGGAACATATCGCCCGATCTTATTGAACGCGCCAAACGGTCCTGTTCCAGGCGACTGATACGTACTTCCTGAGGAATCGGCACTTGAATCGGCGATCAGACGGCCAAGACCGTCATACGCGTACGCAGTAATGTGGCGTGGTCCCCCATCTTCTTGCCAAGCCCGCACCCTATCCAACGTATCAAACTGAGCACTGCCGCTGGTCGTAGGAAGCCCCGTCAGTGTCTGTAGTTTCGGCAACAACCGATCCGTATACCCTAATGTTTTTGCGACGGACCCCGTCGTCACTCCATAACTCATTCCAACCACACCGCCAGGCAGCGCATACTTTGTATATGTGATTCCGAAGGTGGTATCCTGTAACGACCCGAACCACCGAAGCTGGCCGGTGGCCGTGTCGACCTTGGTGCCCCACCGGAACACGATGGTCGACGTGCCTTGCTTGCCTACGACACTATCCAGTTGCGCCTTCGTCTGTCTTCCCCAATGCGTGATAGAGAAATTGGCACCACTATATACGGTTACAGATTGAATCTTCCGCAATGCCCGCGTCGTCATCGTAGTGTCTCGCGTGAGTGTATTCCACGCCGTCGTCATTGTCGCCGTCGTAGTATATTGGTCCACGATTGGAAGT
>Ga0105241_10000241_pt1 | contig 41434 bp, 28 predicted proteins | sample KBSC64metaG_FD_80422 | JGI IMG/M metagenome (GOLD analysis project Ga0105241, IMG submission 80422) | Corn rhizosphere microbial communities from Kellogg Biological Station, Michigan, USA - KBS C6-4 metaG | ecosystem: Host-associated > Plants > Roots > Rhizosphere > Soil | place: Michigan, USA... | reverse complement strand
CTTTCTGACCGATGGCGACGTAAACGCAGATGACGCCCGTCCCCTTCTGATTGATGATCGTGTCGATCGCGATCGCCGTCTTGCCGGTTCCGCGGTCACCGATGATGAGCTCGCGCTGGCCGCGGCCGATCGGGATCATCGAGTCGACGGCCTTGAGACCGGTCTGGAGTGGCTCCTTGACCGGCTGGCGGACGATGATGCCCGGGGCTTCGCTCTCGACCTTGCGAGTCGCCTTGGCGTTGATCGGACCGCGATCGTCGAGCGGGCGGCCGAGGGGATCGACGACTCGGCCGATGAGCTCGGGACCGACCGGCACTTCGAGCACGCGACTGGTCCGGCGGACCTCGTCGCCTTCCTTTAGCTCCAGGTAGTCACCCAAGATGACGGCGCCGATGTTGTCCTCTTCGAGGTTCAACGCGAGGGCGGTGACGATGTCGCCGGTTTCGGAGGTGACGCTGAGCATCTCGCCCGCCATTGCCTTCGACAGCCCATAAATACGGGCAATCCCGTCCTTCACTTCGAGAACGGTTCCAACCTCTTCGACGTTCAGATTGTTGAGGTCGGCGGCCTCGATTTCGCGGAGGAGAATATCCTTGATTTCGCCGGGGCGGAGCGCAGTGTCAGTGGCCATATCTCAAAAACGGAAAATTTTCTGGGAGAGCTTGTGAAATTTATCACAAGCCCATGGTTCGTCAATCGGCGGCGTGCGCCGATGATTCGGAACGGTGGTTCAGATCGGGGTGGCCGACGGCGTATCCGCAGACCGACTCCGAGTCCGGCCTTGGGTAAAGCGGTCGACCAAATCTATGGTGCGGAGGCCGGCCAGGGAGGCTGGCCGCGTGCTGGCAATTCGTTGGGTCGTCACGGCCAAATGTGACGATGAGGCGAACCCAAGGATAGCGGCAACATCACGAACATCGTAGCCCGGATTCTTCGACAGCTCGGCCGCCGAGATGAGGCGAACGAGGTCGATGACCCGTTTGAGGTTGGCGCCGTGTCCTTGGGCAAAGTTCCGGCTCAGGTGCTCGCGAGTGACGCCGATCGTGGCGGCGAGCTCCCGGGTCGTCACGGGGCGGCCAGCGTGCTGGACGATGGCTTCCCACGTCCGGCGCTGCGTGTCCGAGGTCAACCCAAGCGACGGTGGCGGCGTGTGCAGCGCTCGCGCGAAGCGCGTCGTGAAGGTGAGCGGGCCGATCAGGTCGCGCGCGACGTCTTCATCCACTTGCTCCGACAGAACGTCGGCGAATTCGAAGTGGGCGCAGCGCGCGATGGCCGGTGTGTCGGCGGCGCGGGCCTGGATCAGTCCGAAGAACGGGGTGCTGGAGAAGTCGCGCGCCTGCGCGGCGATGCCCCAGGCATCATCCGACTGTCCACCCAGATCCACCACGACCGCGTCGATCAGTTCTCGCCGAATCGACGTGCTGAACTCCTGCGCGGTCTTGACCGTGATGATGCGGGCTTTGCGGCGTGGGAAGGCGGCACGGATGAACGCCCGTGCGCGCTCGCGTGTGGTGTGGACGATGATCGCCGGCGAGGTGGGCGAACGATCGGTGCCGCTCTGCGCGTCGGCCGACATCGTCAGACTCCCGCCGATGCCAAGACGTCCACGTTCGCCGATTCGTCGAGATCGGGGCGCCCTTCGATGAACTGCCGGACGACCGGATCGTTCGTATTGCGGATTTCGTCGACCGTCCCGACTTGGCGCACCTTCCCTTCGTACAGCATCGCGATGCGCGTCCCGACCGTGTAGGCGCTACGCATGTCGTGCGTGATCACCACGCCTGTGACGCCGAGCTTTTCGCGCATACGGACCATGAGCTGGTCGATGACGGCCGAGGTGACAGGGTCGAGGCCGGTCGTCGGTTCATCGTAGAGGAGATATTTGGGGCGCTTGGCGATCGCGCGCGCGATCCCGACCCGCTTCCGCATCCCACCCGATAGTTCCGCGGGGTACTTCGATTCGACATCAGGAAGATCCACCAAGGCGAGCGATTCGCTGACCCGCTTGGCGATTTCCGCTTCCGAGAGCGTGCGCTGTTTGCGCAGCGCCATCGCGACATTTTCGCCGATCGTGAGCGAGTCGAAGAGCGCCGCGAACTGGAAGACGTAGCCGATCTTGGAGCGGAGCTCGGAGAGCTGTTCGCGCGACAAGGTCGGCACTTCGAGGCCATCGACGAAGACCGTCCCTTCATCAGGGGTGAGGAGTCCGACGATGTGCTTGATCGCCACTGATTTCCCCGTCCCGGAATAGCCGATGATGACCATCGTTTCGCCTTCGGGGACGTCGAGGGTGAACCCCTCGAGGACACGCTTTGCGCCGAACGCTTTGTGGACGTTGACGAGCTGGATCATGCTGGGAGGTGCCGGGAGAGCGTCATCACAAAGATGAAATATATCTCGTCACTCTTCCGCGGTCAGGGCGAAGCCCACCCCCCGGACACTGCGAATCGACGTCGAGGCGCCGGACTCGGTGAGCTTGTGGCGGAGGCGGCTGACGGTGGCGTCGACGACGTTTGTTCCCGGGTCGAAGGTGACACCCCAGACGTGGGAAAGGAGCTCCGTGCGGGAGATCGGCTCGCCGCCGCGGAGGAGGAGTGTCTCCAGGAGCGAGAATTCCTTTGGCGTGAGCGTGACGGCTCGTCCGCGCACCGTTACGGTGCGTTGCAGCCGGTTGAAGACGAGCGATCCCGCTTTCAGCGTCTCTGACGAGCCAGCCGAGCCGTTGGTGGCGCGGACGACCGCGTCGACACGGGCGCGCAGGACACCGCCGGTGATCGGTTTGACGATGTACTCATTGGCGCCGGCGTCGAGATGGCGAATGATCTCCTCGTCATCCCCTGCCCCGGTCATGATGATGATCGGCACGGTACGTCCGGCGTCACGAACGGCGACGAGGACGTCGTAGCCATTCCCATCGGGCACACGGAGGTCGAGGAGGAGGACGTCGTACAGCTCAGCGAGGGCGCGCTCCCGCGCCTCGCTGGCGTAGGCGACGACATCCACCTCGTGCCCCGCTTCGCCCAACGTGCGCGCCGCCCAGGTGGCGACGGCCTGATCGTCTTCCAGCAGTAACACGCGCATGCCTGTCTTGCCTCCAACGATGGGAGAGTACGGGGCCACAGGAATGCTCTTCTGCAAAATTCCTTCCGGCTGGTTGGAGGCCGGTTGAACGGCCGTGGCCGACCGATCGTGGCACGTCCATGCCAAACGCAAAAAGGGCGGCTCGTCTGAGCCGCCCTTCTCGGTCGTTCGGAACGTACTGCGTTACGAGCTGTTACGCCGCGAAGCTGCTCAACGCGCGGCCGACATCTCCTTCGCGGAGGCGCTTGAGCGCGCGATCGCGGAGCTGGCGGACACGCTCACGCGTGACACCGAGCATGGAGCCGATCTCTTCGAGCGTATGCTCACGCCCGCCCTCGAGGCCGAAGTACAGCTTGAGCACTTTCGCGTCGCGTGGTGGCAACGTGCGGAGCGCGCTCTCGATCTCGTCGTTGAGGAAGCGGTTCATCGCCTCTTCCTCGGTATCGGGCATTTCGTCGGCGACGAAGCGCTCGATGAGTGAGCGATCGCCTTCCGGATCCATCGGGGCGTCGAGGCGCACGTCACCCGTGTTCAGGGCGGCGAGCGATTGCACGACGTCGACGGACAAGCCGGTAAGCTGCGCGAGCTCGTCCGGGGTCGGCTCGCGACGGAGCTTCTGCCGGAGGATTTCCGATGCCTTGATGATGCGCGACAGGTCGGCGGTGCGGTTGAGTGGCACGCGCACCGTGCGTCCTTGGCGAGCCAGCGAGCTGAGAATGGCTTGCCGGATCCACCAGACTGCGTACGAAATGAACTTGACCCCTTGGTCCGGATCGAATTTCCGTGCCGCGGTCAGCAATCCGACGTTCCCTTCACCGATCAAGTCGATGAGGGGGAGTCCGCGATTCTGATATTTCTTGGCGACGGAGATCACGAACCGGAGGTTCCGCTTCACCAACTCCTGAAGGGCATCCTGGTCACCCGCGCGGATTTTGCGAGCGATTTCGATCTCTTCGGTCCCCTTGAGGAGGGGATAGGTGCTGACTTCGTACAAGTACTGGTCGAGAATGTCGCGCTCTGGCTCATTCGGCGCGATTCCCGCGGGGGAACTCCCGGGGCTACGCCGTCGGCGTTGTTTGACTTCGGCCATGAGTGACCTCTTATATAGTATCGAATCGCATCTGGCAGGATGCGTCCGAGGGGTTCGAGAGAATCCCGCCCCAAATCGGGGCGTTGGCGTGCAAGATACCGGCCCGCAGCCTTCTGTCCAGCCCTTTTTTTTGGCGGTGATTCTTGACAACCCGGATACCCCCAAATATCCTTCGCGGTTCCTGAGAATTTGGGGAGTAGACATCTGTTCTCAGAAAACAGCCGCTTGGAGAGGTGAGGCGACCCAGCTTCGTCCTTGAATCTCCGGCAAAAACATCGATGTAACTCGAAGTCCCACAACGCTTTAGCGGAGTGGGATTTTTTCATGGCGGTTGGGGCATTGTCCTCTCCGAACGCGGATGTGAGGTGTGAGTAGGGGTTTTTCTGACGATCTGGATCGACCTCGCACTACGCCGGACGCGAGAAAAAGGCGACTGATTCCACACAATTTTTGGGTTCACGCGTAGAGACCAGAGGTTGCGTGGTCGTTGCCGGGGTCGTGGTCACGGTCGCCAAAAAAAGTGCAGACATTTGCAAGGGACTGCAAGCACCAGCACGGGGACATTCGTGCGGGGCGCTCCAATGTTTTGGATGTCGCATCGTCTTATCATACATGCCGCTTGCTACTGCCGCCCTAGACTTTGCAGTACGTCCGGAGTAAGTTGCAGGGCTCTGGGGTTTGGGGCGGTAGCTCAGTTGGTAGAGCGCTTGAATGGCATTCAAGAGGTCAGGGGTTCGATTCCCCTTCGCTCCATACGCGAACATCGAACGTCGTGCACAATCATTCGTGCACGACGTTCTTTTTACTCCCTCCGCATCATCAGTCAATTCCGCGATGGGACTTCACGATCGAACAGCGTGAAGAGATACCAGAGCGACGGCAACAACACGACGGCGCCTGCCGCGAGAGCGCTCAACGTCCATCGCAACGTTGCCTCGGGCGCTGCTGACACCGCGATTGTTGCGCTCCCTGGAATCATCCAGGGATATTGCGATGCGCCCCAACCAGCAATGATGAGCGCGACTTGCATGGCGGCCGCGATGCGCGCGGCACGATACCGTCGTCGCCACACGGCCACGATCGCGCTGATCGCCGCCACACCGGTGGCGGCGTGCAAGACGATCGCCCACGGGGTTTCGGTCAATCCTTGCTTGATCGACGGCGCGTCCGTCAGCGCGAGCGCCAACGTTCCAAATGCCGCCACGAAGACCGCGACGGCGCTCCACAATGCTCGGCGGCGAAAATCTTCCTGAATGGCGGGATCTTCTGCAGCGACAGTGAGATAGACGGCGGCCAGATAGGCGAAGAGGACGACCGCCAAGACACCGCACGCGATGGGAAACGGCGCGAGCCACGGCTCGACGTAGATCGCATATGCGCTCACGCCGGGCGTAGGCAACGTGACTCGTCCCGCCGCGATCGTCCCGAGCGAGACGCCGAGGAGGAGTGGCGTCAGGACGCTCGCGATGGCAAAGGTGCGTCCCAACACCGTTGTTGGAACAGTTGCGGCACCACGCGCATCGTAGGCTCGAAAGGTGAACGCAGACCCACGTGCGACGATGCCGATCAACATGAGAGAGAGTGGGATGTGCAACACCGTCATGATCGTCGCGAATGCGGGCGGAAAGCAGACGAACATGAGGACGACGACGATGATCAACCAGACGTGATTGGCTTCCCAAATGGGGCCAATCGCGTGCGCAATCGTCTCACGTTGCGCGGCCTTTCGTGATCCGGACGCGAACAAGTCCCAGACACCGCCACCGAAGTCCGCGCCGCCGAACAGTGCGTACGCGATGAGTGCGACGAGGATACACAGCGCGAGGATGTTCGGGAAGTTGATGGAGATGGAATACATCATCGCGCGGCGCCCACCGTCACAGCGCCACGGGTGCGCACGACGTGCTGATAGAGCGCCGCGCAGACCACGACGCCGAGCAGCACGTAAATGAGGGTGAAGGTAATGAAGGGAACGATCAATCCTGGCATCGGCGTGACCGCCTCCGCCGTTCGCATGACTCCTTGGATGATCCACGGTTGGCGGCCAACTTCGGTGACCGTCCATCCGGCCTCGATGGCGAGGAAGCCCATCGGTGTCGCGATGACGAGTGCGGTGAGGAGTGACCGCAACTGGAAGAGTGCGTTGCGTCGCCGCCACGCGATCCATGCGGCCCACACGCTCACAAGTGCCATGTAGGTGCCGAGTCCAACCATGACTTGAAACGCGATGTGTACGATCGCGACGGGAGGCCAGTCGCGCTCAGGAACGGCATCGAGTCCGCGCACGACGGCGTGCGGATCGTGAAAGGCGAGCAGCGACAATCCCGCTGGAATTTCGATGGCATACCGTGTCTCTCGTGCGCGCACATCGGGGATACCACCCACGCGAAGCGGCGCCGCGGCGCGGGTGTGGAATTCGCCCTCGAGTGCCGCGAGTTTGACCGGCTGTTGTGTTGCGACGTAGCGCGCGCTCAGATCGCCGGAGAGCGGCTGCAGCATCGCCGACGGGATCGCGACGATCAACGAAACCGTCAGGGCGCATCGATGAAAGTGCGAGGCAGAATCGGTGCGCGGACGTCGCCACAACAGTGCGGCGTGGATACCCGCAACGGCCATCGCGGTCGCCGCATACGCGGCGATCACCATGTGGACGGTCTGTGAGAACGCCCCGGGGTTGAACATCGCAGCGATGGGATCGACGTCGACGGGAACATGATTCACGAGACGGAATCCTGTGGGCGAATTCATCCACGAATTCGCCATGACGACGAAGATGGCGGAGAGCGCGCCACTCACCGCGACGACAACACCCGCCGCGAGATGTGCTCGGCGCGACACGCGGTTCCAGCCGTAGAGATAGACACCCAGGAAGATGGCCTCGGTGAAGAAGGCAAATCCTTCGAGGGAGAACGGCATGCCGATGATAGGACCGGCGTAGCGCATGAACGTCGGCCACAACAATCCGAGCTCGAAGCTGAGGACGGTGCCGGAGACGGCGCCGACGGCGAAGAGAATGGCGGTCCCTTTGGACCAGCGTTTCGCCAGCTCGAGGTACATGGCGTCGCCGGTGCGGTGCCATCGCCATTCGGCCAGAACCATCAGGAGCGGCATCCCAATGCCGATGGCGGCGAAGATGATATGAAACGCCAGCGACATCGCCATTTGGGAGCGTGCCGCGAGGAGATCGGTCATGGATCGGGACCTCAGGTAAACGACTACGGTGAAGTTTGACAGGCCCTGGGGCAGCAGGACAAGTCGGGGAGTCTCCGCGATTCTGTACGCGATGCCCACAGGCTTTTGGCACTACGTTCGATGCGGGAGAAAAAGCGAACGTGACGGCCTTCCCTCGGGGGGCCGGACCCTCTATAATCCTCGATCGCTGGCTGGGAGCCCCGGCAGCCCCAGCCAGCGAGTAGCACTTTCGTGAGCCTGCCGGACTCGGCTAACGACTTGTCGGGTAATGAGTTGCCCGATATATTTGTAAGGCTGTGGCGTAATTTCGAGATATCGTGTCTCGAAGCTGCGGGAGTAGCTCAGTTGGTAGAGCACAACCTTGCCAAGGTTGGGGTCGCGGGTTCAAGTCCCGTCTCCCGCTTGTTTGATTTGGAATGTTGGATGAAGCTGTGATGAAGGGCGGTTAGCTCAGTTGGTTAGAGCGCCACGTTGACATCGTGGAGGTCACAAGTTCGAGTCTTGTACCGCCCATGCAGGACCGATGGTTGGGTGGGAGTGTGACCTGGCTATCGAATACATGAAGTTGCGCCCGTAGCTCAATTGGATAGAGCATCTGACTACGGATCAGAAGGTTGGGAGTTCGACTCTCTCCGGGCGCATGGTTTTACATGAGTTATTCAGAGGAACCACGCCACCAGCCGGTGGCGTTTTTTTTTCTCTGTTCCGAGAGAAGCCGTGCAGTGTCCGAGGCGTAACAGGCCCTCTGCTGTGTGCGACAGACACGCTTTGACGGTTGGGGGCGAGGCACGCGCCCTGCGACGGAAAGTCTGAGCTCGGCGAGAGGTTATTGCGGCCTTGATAGAGGTCGTGTGGCTCGCTCCGACCCATCCAGGTACGCAGGAAACCCACCGCGTCCGCGTCCGATCGATTGTGCGGCGGGGTGAGATGAAGAGGGACAGTTCACAGATGAGGGTGAGGCTCGTGGATCGCGTGTGGAGAGATGCAACACACGAAGATCGGAGTGCGAGACGAGGGAAGCGGCGCGCGGATCGCGTGTTATCGACGGCGAGATGCATGATGGGGTCGACGACCTTCCTTTTCTGAACTGCGGCTCACGTCATCAGCGATGTGAGCAACGTGTGGAGACAATTGGCCGACGCAAACAAACAGTTGGATCGACGGTGGCGCGATTCGGATGACGATTGGGACGTTGCGACGCCCGCGGAAGCAGATGCAGACACGAACTTTGGATATAGCGCCTCACATTATTGCGATAAGGGGCGTCGGCGGGCGAGAGACACCGTTCTAACCGCGCGAGACGCTGTTTCAACCGCGAACTCCTCCTTACCAACGGCGAGAGACGACGAGGCCAAGGCCAAACGCGACATTTTTGCCGAAAACATGCGTCGCGTCACACCAGGAGCTCCAGCACGCCCACGGCATGGCTGTCATGCCAACGTTCGGGGAATGCGATTGAGGTCGCATTCTACAAGGAGAACCATTTCAATACACACTTCGGGGGAGAGAATGTTCTCCGCAGGGAGAGGAGGAAATACGGAAGCGCCATGAGCCGATCCTGACGTGCAGTACACACCGGGACGAAAACCGTCAAGGAGTGTCCATGGTCCGGGGACGTTTCCGACGGGGCGTAAACGCGGGCGCTGGGGGGCGACGCACACGCGGCACACCGTCAAGGCCCGGCTCCAGCACGCGCGGTGGCGCACCGTCACGTGGCGCGTCGGGACTCAAGGCCCACTGTCGGGACAGTTTACCGCGCAACGCGTACGGATTGCCGATGGCGCTGAAGGCCGCCACGGCGAGCATATGCCGGGCGACGAAGTGTGGCTGGTCGGCGAGCGGATAACGGCGACAACCAAGACGACGATCAAATATGACCTGACCCATCATCCCGCGACGGCCTCGTTGCGCACGCTGGTGCGCACGCTGGTGCGCACGCTGGTGCGCACGCTGGTGCGCACGCTGGTGCGCACGCTGGTGCGCGCGCTGGTGCGCGCGCTGGTGCGCGCGCTGGTGCGCGCGCTGGTGCGCGCGATCAAAGCGCGCTGGAGTTGTGAGCAAGCGCATCAGCAATTCAAGGAAGAACTGGGGGGCTGGATCATTTCGAAGGGCGCAAATGGGATGGGCTGCATCAGCATGCGTTATTGACGCTCCTCAGCTTTGCGTTTCTGCAGCATTTGCGATTGCAGACCGCGGCGCACGAGAAAAAAAACGCCGCACGTCCCCGCACCGCCGGGCCCCCCGCCGACGCCCACGCTCCCCGCCGTCCGCCGCGCGCTGCTGACACGGCTGCTGATCATCACACAACGCTGTCCCCGTTGTCGCGCACGCGTGCGCTTCCATCGCTCCGGATAACGCCGAAAAATGTGGCAAAGTAGTGCTAGACCGCGTCGGCGAGCGAGACGAAGTTGAAGTCTTGAATCATCATCGTGGGGACGACCACCGGTGCGAGTGGCCACGAATCGAGTGACGCCGCCCCAAAGATATTTCGTTGACGGTTGAAGCCAAAGGCGACCCGTTCCGACGGGCCCAACGCCAGCACCTTGTTGAACGCTAAGACCGGCGATTCATAAAACCGGAAGTTCGTAATCGGGCTGTGGATCTTGCCGTCCTTCACCAGAAAACAGCCATCCTGCGTTGTCCCCAGCATCATGCCAGCTTTCTGGGCCATAGGATCCTTTAGTCCCGAAACCCCGGTGAACCGATTGACGTAAATCCCGCGTTCACACTGCGCAATCATTTGCCCGATCGACGTCTCGCCACCCGACACCCGGATCGCCGGGGGCTCCTTCAGCGGAATTTTGCCACACTGCATCGCGTAGCCTTCATCATACGACAGCGCGGTGAGTACGCCATCCTTCACCCAGGTTGCCTGCCCACTCGGGTGCCCACTCCCAAAGAACGGGTAGTCGCCATAGTCTGGATCTTGGGGATCATGGGAGATCGTCACACGCGCATCCATCACCCGTTCCCCAATCTTCGTCTCTTTGCCGTTGATCGGGGGATTGTGCGTAAAGACCGCACTATTATAAGCGTCGAACATATGTGTTTCGCTCATTTCCGCCACGAACGCACCGACCGCGGCCCGGCCCAAAATCGCCGTGTAACGCCCCGGCTCGACCCGGACCGGATTCCGGCTCCGCTCGGCCATGTCGAGCGCGTCGCGGACCACCTGGGCCGGTTGCATCTTGGCCCAGTTTCGCTCCGCTTGGCCACTCCACCCTGACGACTTGCCATCGGGCGTGTAGGCGGTCACCGTCATCTCACTATCGGTATCTTCGCCCCACGCTTCCTTGCCGGCCGCGTTGTACACCAGTTGGGCGCGGGAGAGGAAGCCCAGCGTCGCAGCCCCATGAAAGCCGGAGCCATCCAACGTGTCCATGATCTGGCCGACTACGTCATGCGTCGGGGCAACCATCGCCGCCTGCGTGGCGGAGTGCCAGAGCGAAACAGGCAGATACATGTGCGGCCCTTCGGAGATGCGCCACCAGGGATCAGAATCGACGGGCCTGTCTTCGGGCCGGATCATTGGAGAGATCGCTTGTTCGGCGTGCCGCACGACCTCCCGTAAAGTCGGCACATCGTGCACATTGGTCCCGATCTCCACATTGATCGCACTGCCCAATTGCGTCATGAATTGCACCCAAAACCGATCGATAGTGGCACAGGTGATTTCAGTGTTGTTGGTGATCCGCACGACACGGAGCACGCGGTGCGTAAACGTCACGGCGTCGGAGCCAGGCTCCCAGGCATGGTACCGCATCCCAAGCACGATCTTCGCCAGCGCCACCGCTTCGTCACGCGTGATAACTTGACGGTCAGACACACGGTGCAGTTGGATCGAGCCATCCCCGTGAGCGCGAGCACGGTACGCCCTCGCGGCACGACGGTGGAGAAACGCATTGGCGAGACACCAGGCGGTTCGCGCAGATACATCAGTCATGAGACATCAATTATGCATGTGAAGGACAGAGGAGGACGATCCGTATGAGTCAGCGCTGTGGTGCAGCGTGCGCACTGCGTACGTGCTCCGTGCGCCTAGCGTGCGCGTACGGTCTACCAGGTCAGTTCCGCACGAGGCCGACACCACGCACCAGCGCGGCGGGCGCGCTGACGACGGTGCGGGAGTAACTGAAGGGCAGCCCGCCGCCGGTGGCGACGATTTTTGTGCCGACGCTGCCGGGACCACCTAAGATGGCGTCATGCAACACCCGTTTGGTCGAGAATTCCACGCGGCCACCGAGAATCCGTCGTACGATGTGTCCTTGCTTGACGTCGAACAACATGCCGGACCACAGCACCCCTCCCCCGCCTCGTGGATCCGGGTGCACACTCGTGCCCCGCATGAGGAGTCCCGTCTGCATGTGCTGCGCAAGGGCCGCCAACGAAGCGCCATCCTGCGCTGGCCGGACGGTGACCGCGCCAGGACGCGCGGCAGGCGCCGTCATGACTTCTTGGGCGAAGCCAACCCCGAGCGCAACGCTCGCCGGTGGTTCCATGGTCGAGGCACCTGACTCACCCGTCGTTGCACGCGAGCTCGCAGCGTGCGCGATCGCACTGGCATTTTCCCGCGTCCCGAGATAGCGAACAACGGCCCCGTGTTCCATGAGAGAGACCGTACGCGCTTCCATACCCTCGTCATCCCACTTGGCGGCCCCATAGTGCGGGGCGGCCGCCTCCACCCACAGATTGAGCGCGGGCGCAAAGAGGGGCTGCCCCACCACAGTGTCGGGCCCACCGAGAAAGCCAGGCCCTTCGGTATCGTGTTCCTCGCCGAGGGCGCGGCTCAAGCGCAACGCGGGGAGCAGCGTATGGCCCACGAGTGCGCTGAATGCCGGTCCATCGAGCACAAGATCCCGCCGTCCCACATCATCCAGCATATGGACCGGGAGTCGTAATAGCGGCGCCAGTTCGTCGGCGGTGGCTTCGAGGCGGTCGTGGGCAGCGTCGCCTAGCATAGCTTCCACGCCGGCGACGCGTGGCTCAAAGCCTGGCACGGCGAGCGTTCCCCCAATCCGCCCGTGTCCCGAGATCCACTCGCCGCCACTGACCTGGACCGGGCAGACCATCGACGTGGTCCGTTGCGTGGTGAGCGAGCCGTCAGACGCGGCAAAGACACGCGTCTCGGACTGCCAGGTCCAAACACTCTCCGTGACGTTGCCGGCTTGACGACCAGAGAGCTTGAGCCCCTGTTTCACGATGATATGATCATCGGGCGAGAGTTGGAACGGATCGATTTCAACGGGGACCGTCCACTCACCCGTCACCACGGGCCGAGCGATCGGACGGCGTGCGCGACGGGCCCGCGCGATCGGCGCTTGATCACGCGCGGTGGCGACGGCACTCCGAGCCGCGCGGGCGATGCCCTCGGGCGTCGGATCTGCACTCCCTACAAACGCCTCTCCCCCGTTCGCCCACACGCGGATCCCATACCCGAACGTCAGGCGCAGTCCGCTGGCCATCCGGTAATCCGCCCACGGCTGATACGTCCGCTGTTCGCTCACGCGGATATCAGCGAAGGCCGCGCCGGCCTGGGTCGCCGCCTCGATGGCCAGCGTGGCGATCGCACGCAGTTGCTCCGGCGCCATGACGGGTGCGGCAAACGAGGCAACGGGACGCCGGGACCGGGGTGGGACAGCCCAGACCCGCGTCAGCGGAGACATCGCGGCACCAGCCAGCGCGAGGGACGAGAGCGTCACGAAGTTGCGACGCGTCAGTGGCATGGGCATGAGCCACGCGCCAGCAGAAGCCGCCGCTGTCGCGATCGGAGAAACCACGAGAGGATCCACAGTGTGAGAACGGGACACGTGACGAGGAAGAGGAGAAGATCAGGGGAACCAATCCGTTCCGGCAAAGGGTTAATGAGCCATGGCCGGCGTGGCGGACGCGTGTTCCTGCGCCAAGAGCGTGACAAACGCTTTGAGCAGCTCTACCATCTGCCCGGCACCTTGCGCACGCCAGCGGATGAGGCCGTGACCATCCACGACCACCCAGGTTGGACACCCGCTGAACTTGTATGCCGCGATCGTCGGCGATGGCTCTGGCAGCATGCCGCCATCCGGCGTCGGTACCTTGGCCCCCGCCCAAATGGTGATCGGGAAGTGCATCTGCTCGACCTCGGCATAGTGCCGATAGAGATGTTGCGCTTCGATGTCCGGCTCGACCAACGTCCCCCCCCATGCCCCAGCAGTCTGGAGGTAATACTGAATGTCTACGTTGGGTGGGAAACTGGCCCAGTCGCGCAAAATTTGTCGCGCCGCGACTGGACTGTAGGGACAGCCCAAGAAGCCGTATTCGATGATGTGGACTTTGCCATCATTCAACATGCGCAGATGCGCCGCAGGGCCGGTCTTGCCCGCGAGCTCCGCGGGGGCTACGGTGGCGGGTGTTGGCTGGGCAAACCAATGCGTCGCGATAATCGGCGGCGCGGGCTTCCCGTACATCTCCAACTGCGCGACATAGCCGGCCAAATATCCCTGCACTTCCGCTGCGAGCGGTTTGAGTGCCGGATCCTGGGCAGCCTCAGCGGGCGATAAGGCGAGTCCACGCTGCAGCAGCCGAACCAAGGAATCAATCGCCACACGGCCGTTGGGCTGTCCCGCGAGCAACGCGGCGAAGCCGCTGATGGCAATGCTTCCCAAGAATGCTTCTTCACGGGTGCGATACGACGGAGTCTTTGCCCACATGAGATGCGCCTGCCACCCGTCGGCCATGGCTTGTGTCAGGTGATGATGCCACCATTCCCAGTGCATGAAGCTGCAGAAGGCATCGATGCGCGGGCCCGGTGCGATCGCCACGGGGAGGGTAGCCAACTGTGCGTCATAGCGCCGAGCCAATTGCACCGCCTCGGGCGTGGCCATTGTATCGCCGCGCGATCTTATGAGCGCCGAGATCGCAGTGTTCAACACCCAGGCGCGTTGGGTATCCGTCATGCCTCGTGTCGCGAGGAGCGTCGTCACACTGTGTTCGACAGCGGTCAGATCTCCCGTCCTGGCTATCAAGTTGAGGAGTGGGACATCCTGATACCATGGCATTGGCCGAGCGCGCAAGGCAGTCAGCCAGTGTCCGGCGAGCGAGTCGGCGACGGCGCGCACGGAATCATGCCGCATGACCAGATGGTCATTGATCGCGAGATGCCACGTCTTGACCGAGTCCATACCGCCGATCAGCCCCAGCACATTCGCATACGCAATCGCCGTAACGCGTGCGGGATCGAGCACGATGTCATCGGGACCGCGTGCCTGTGCACGGAGCGATGATGTAACAAGACTCGTCAATACGACCGCGCCAAAGAGTGTGCTAATACGCTGTGACGCATTACGACCGGTCATCATATTGATCTCCATCAAAAGCGCACGACTCTAGCGCAGGATGTGCCGGGTCGGCCAGCGCCATGGAATCTCCGGGTGTCCATCCAAAGGTGTGCGAACTCGGGCATAGCGGTGTACGCGAGGAAGAAATGGCTGCGGGTATCATCAGCCGTACGTGTGGTCTCGCTTGGTCGTAGCGGGGCTTGCATTGCTGCTCGCTCACGTCATCAGCAGTCACCAACGGATCCGGAGGCCCAACCGGGTCTGGCGGCCCAGCACCGCCGCTAACACGTTGCTATCGATGTCATAGCGATTGGCCAGATTGCTCACATGCAACACGCCATCCATTCGCGGAGTCAGATGTTGCACCGCACCGACATCCACCGTGGCATATCCTGGTCGGAATTCGAGGCCCGGATTCACCAAGACCCCAGTCGACTGGTTGGCCCACAGCCGTAACCCTTTGCCAATCGGGTTCTTGATGCCACTACAGAACGCATAGCACCCAGAGGCCTTGCCGATGCCGTCGACGTGCACCGAGGCCGTTGTCCGACCCACGGCGTATGTCGTTGTCACTGCCCACGTGTGCTCTGGGAGATCATTGAATGTCTGTCCCGGCGTGTACGCCGTATTCTCCCCGAGGAGCTGCTTGTACAGCGGGGTCACCCCAAGCACCCTGCTCTTCGTCCAGCTATAGGTGCCACGAGTCGTGAACGGGCCGGTGGTCACACTCCCTTGCACTTCCCACCCCTGGTTCCGGATGCTTCCCATGTTCACGTACTTCTCGGCTAACCATAATCCATGGCCGTCCTGATCACAGAGCAGGCTCGCATTCTCGCACCACCCTGCGGGATCAATCGTTAACGATGGGATCGTGTCCACTGCGCCGACATTCGCGATGAGATTATCGACGGTTTGGTTATAGCGGGTGATCACCAGTGACGCTCGACTCCCCAGATACAGTTCGACGCCACCTTCTCCCCCTTGCTGCGTTTCCGGGCTTAACGCTGGGTTTGCAACACGCACGAGCAATCCTGGTGCCCATTGGGAGAACGCGGGATCATTAGCTTGGCTCCCAGCCCCACGTTCCTGGTCAATCGTGAGCGCTTCCTTGAAGCCTAGCCCAGGTGGTCGCGTCGAACGCCCATAGGTGGCCCGCAGCTTAACCGTCACTGGACCGACATCCCGCGTCATCGAGATGCCCATCGTGGGCGACACCGCGGGAGTGAGGTCCTTCCCAATCGCCGGATTCCACTCCCCCCGCACCCCATAGGTCAAGAAGACCTGCTCGAACAGCGCCAGCTGCGCCTGCAGGAACCCACCCGCGTTGTGCAACGGTTGGCGTGCATAGGCATTGACGAAACTGCTCAACCCTGTACCAGACAACGCCTTCGTGGACGCCAAGTTCGAGGACACCGTCAAGCTCTGCCAGCCATCAGCACCCCCAGTCACCGTGGCCTGCGCGCGAGGCGCCACTGGCACGCGCACCGTGCTGCTATACCGCAACGACCGCCGGTCCGAATGCCCCTGAGTTAAGAACACGTTGGTATCCCTCGGGGTCGTATAGCGCGCTCGACTGATGAGACTTTGTGTGTCTTCGAAGTCGTCACCCAGCTGCAGGTCGTGCGACCACCACGCGGTCGGCGCGTACCCCACCGTCAACCCAAACGTCTGCCCTGTCAACCCGCCGATCGTCCGGCCCGGAGACGCAATGACGTATTTCCTCAATCCCACCTGCCCCAGTTGGACCAGCGGCTGATTGGCAGGCCCATTTTTCACATTCTGCGTACTTTGACGGCGGCCCGTGAGATCTGTCGTGATCCGTCCTCCCGGTGACAGTGCCTCAAAGCGCACACCGCCAAAGCCTCCCATCCGCGTCGCCCGGCTCGCTGGCGTCCACCGCCCCGTGAAATCCCACGAGCCGCCTAAATTATAGGACAGTCGTCCTTCCAACCCATTGGCCTGCGCCGTGTAGTTGTGCACTGGCGCCAACGCGCTACTGAAGTTGTTCTGCAGCCACCCATTGCTGAAGTCCAGCGTCACTTGCGGCCGCGTCGTCGTCCCGCGCTTGGTGAAGATTTGCATCACACCGTTCAGCGCGTTGCTGCCGTAGATGGTACTCGCTTGGGGCCCGGTCAAGATCTCGATCCGCTCGATGCTCTTCGGATCGAGTTGCGAGAGGTACCACGGATTCGCGAGTTCCACACCGTCGACATAGGTCTTGATGGGATTGGTGCGACCGTCAGTGCCCGCACTGGTGCCGGTGAGCGCCGTGGCGCCCCGCGAGTACATGCCCACCGAGTCGAGCGGATTGCCAGAGTTCTGCTTTTCCGCATACAAGCCGGGGACATCGCCACGAAAGAGTTGATCGAGGCGAGTAATGCCACGTTGCTCTAACTGCGCGCTGGTAATGACCGTGATGGCATTGGGCACTGCCTTGAGTGCTGTAGGAATAACTGTCCCTGTGACGACAACTTGCTCCAACGGGTTCGCGTTGGGTTCGAGCGCCACCGTCATCACCCTCGTCTCCCCATCAGTCACGGCGATCTCCCTCGTGACCCGTACATATCCGAGCATCCGCACTCGGAGTGTGTGACGCCCGGGTGATAGGTTCGTCAGGCGAAATGTCCCCTCGTTTCCCGTCACCACGCCACGATCTGCTTGATCCAAGATGACCGTGGCTCCACGAACGGGGCGCTTAGTTGTTGCATCGACCACCGTGCCGGTAATGCTCCCTTGCATCATCGAGCGTATGTCTTCCCCAATGGGAGAGAGAACGACGATGTTCGAGATAATCGACGCGCGTAATGCCGTTCCGGCCAGCGCTTTCACGAGTGCATCGCTCACCGGCATTGCTCGCACGTGCATCGTCACTCGCGTCGAGGGAAGCACCTGATCTCCTTGGAAATACAGCCGCAGCCCCGCCTGCTGTGCGATCAGCCGCAGCACTCGCTCCAGTGTGGCGCCCTCCACATCCATCGTGATCACCGCCGCCGGTGCCACTGGGGCCGGTGACGTGTGCGCGGCTACCGACTGCGCTGAGATGCACGCCGGGACGCACGCCCCAAGGATAACGCCGACATACGCGAGACACTTGCCCGCTCTAGCGTCCATATATTCTCTCCGGTTGAGGGAAACGGGTTCGTTGCCGTTCTGTATCCACACCCTGATGCACACTGACGCCCGGCGCGACGATGAACTCACGACCGGCGCGTACATAATGCGCACACATCGCCGTGCTGATGACATCGAGCACCTGCGTGAGTGTCTTTTGGCGCACTTCGATTTCCGCGACCAATGTCTTGGCCGCCAACACCGAGTCGGCGATGCGAATCGTCACGCCATAGGCTCGCCCAAGCTCGGTCACAACGTCACGCAGTGGAACGCGGTTGAAGACCAGGAGTCCTTGCGTCCACCCGATATAGTCACGCGTCGCAATGCCCGGCGTCACAGTGACTCCTGAGTCGGTGACCTGTGCGAGCATCTGCGCCGTCAATACGGTGGCCGGACGACTTGGTTCGCGTCGGATGAAATGGCCGGTATTGGAAGCGTTCGACCTCATGAGATGTCGCATCATTGGCTGCAGCATAACTTTCCCATTCTCTACGACAATGCGGCTCATGCGATCCGTGGGATACTCCCGGACGTCGAACACCGTACCAAGCACGTGCACCACAGCACGGCGCGTCTCGACGTGAAAGGGCGTTGACGGACGTGTCGGTACCACGACGTTGACTTCACCCTGGACGCGAATGCGATCCTCAGCGATGGCCTCGACCACCGTCGCTGGCGCGAGAGTCAGCCGGGTGCGGTTGGGCAGCACAACCTGTGCGTAATGTCCCGCCGCAGTTCGATACACCCGGCCCCGGTTCGGGGCAACGCTGCCGTGGTCCCAGACAACATACGTCATCCCTACAGCGACGACACCGAGGACGAACGCGACACTTCGTGTGAGAACCCGTCTCCCGCGCAGGGAGTGTGTTCCCAACCGCAGCCCCTGCCATACCGAGCCCCGGCCAAACCCACGGGGCACCGATAGGGAACCTCTGATCGAACCAACTTTCTTCGCTGTGTGTTCGAGATCGGAAGGGGGGAGTTGTGTCCCTGTCTCCCGAGCGAGGACCGCTTCCAGAATCTGGGCGGACGGCGTCGGCGCGACTGGAAGTCTGTCCTGCCACACCTTGAGCTTGGCCGATAGACTGGCCAACCGATCCAAGGCGTCAGGCCGCTGGCCCAATAGCTGGGTAATACGCTCGTGTTCCTCCCGCGTACTTTCCCCAGCCAGGTAACGATCAATCAGCTCTCCGAAGCCGTCCGCTTTGCTGCTCATACTTTTATGGCGGGCGAGCTCGAAAAAACGTCACATCGGTACGTCAGTCTGGAAGGCCACCGGTGTCATGGATTGCGGAAGGTGTCTTCCAAGAGGGGACGTAGTAGCGCCGTTGCTCGGCTAATCTGCATTTTGACGGCGCTGACGCCAAGGCCCAGGACCTCGGCGATTTCCTCATACGAAAATCCTTGCCGCCAACGGAGGAGCAGGATTTCATGACGGTGAGCCGGAATTGCGGCGAGCACACGATCAAGGGCCATCTCCAACTCGATTTCGGTCGATTGCGCGGTGTGCGCCTGGAAGTCCTGACTTGTCCCTGAGACGAGCATCGGATCGTACGACGAACGGCTTCGTTGCACCGTATCGTCATGGCGTAACATATCAATCGCACGGTGCCGCGTGGCCTTGAACAGATAGGCACGTACGTTCTGTATGTTATCCAAACGCTCTCGGTGTTGCCATAGATCGAACAAGACGTCTTGCACGACATCATCGGCGAGATCGGCCGTGTGAAGCAGCCGGTACGCGTAGCGCCACAGCGCATCCGAGTATCGTTCGCTGAGCGATGCAAATGCTGCGACCTCGCCCGTCCGAACGCGATCCAGGAGCACACGCTCCGCATACTTACGCGCTACGTCTTCGCCGGAAGGTATAAGGGAGGCCTTGGCGTGGGGATGTCCTGACGCGATCGTCTCGCGGCGCCGGTCGCCAGCGTCCTCATCGCCGAACAGATCGCGGGCGAGCCAGAGGGCCATCGTCATCTAGATATCCTCCGGGCCTGCATCATGATAGAGAAACTCGGGACCGTACGCGATGTTGTCAAGCTGAAATTGCGCGTGTCAAGCGTGGCGAACGACCGCGTTCGGTGCGTAGGTCGCAGGTCCACACGAAGTGCTGACAGTCAACGTCTGCTCAGAAATCGACTAGCCACAAGGATGTACCATGTCGATCTTGGAATGGCATCCAACCAGTTTTGATATGCATGATTACATCGGATGCCGCTGGTCGACCCGGCATCGCGAACGATGTCGATCCTGTACGTTACACAGCCGGCAGTTTTGGCGTCAATACGCCGGAACCCAGCTGATGTCGGTTTGGTTGCCAGGTCCACATGTTCTCATTCTCGAGCGTGTTCAGGCGATTCGGAAAATCGATGATATGCTGTGACGATGACTGGGGAGCGTGAAAGGAGATCTTCTACTCTACTGACGCACGGTTGGTGGGTTTGTTCGCGGTATTTTCACACTGCATCTGTGAGTGCATTAAAGTGCCAATCGCGGATCATCATAGGCGGTGCGATTATGGGGAGCTGTGGCCATCGATTATACCGTCCGCGCGGGGGATTATTGTAGATCGCAGACTGCACGAACTCCTGACTGATGCCCAATGCCACGCGTTGTGCTTGTCCAACGTGCATCAGCCGATTGAAGGCCAACAATGGCGAATCGAGGAACCAGAAATTTTTGACCGGCCGATTGATCTTTCCATCCTTGATAAAGAAACAGCCATCGCGCGTCACGCCGGACATGGTTCCCGACGGCGCATCAATCAGGCGGATTGGGCCAAACCGGTTGACGTAAAATCCCTCGGCACAGTCGGCGATCATGTCTTCGATTGTGACGGTCGTGGCGCTAGGCACCGGCTCCAATCGCGCCGAAAAGGGGATTTCACTCCACTGCCGGCCAATATCCCCCACGGAAAACGCCAAGTTTTGCAAGGTTCCCTGCTCGATCCATGTCACTGCAGGAATGGGAAGGCCTGGCGTTTCGCTTCCAGCCTCTTCGTAAAATGGTGGGAATCCCCCGAATGGATCATTGGGATCGGAGACCATGCGCAATCGAGCATCGACCACGCGTTGGCCTAATTTGCTCCACGCGTGATGGCCGGCGTCTTCATTGGGCTTCACAGAAAATGGACTGCGACCCATTCTGACCGCTCCGGCAGAAAAGGCCCCCGCTATCTCGGCGACGAGCTGTCCGACGGCCGTCGCGCTCAAGATGACGGTGTGCCGACCAGGCTCCATCGCCGATGGCCGTTGCGCGCGGGTCGCCCAATCTATTGCGTGCACGGTGAGGGATCCTGATGTCATCGTAGCCCAATCTCGGGAAGCCCCACCCGCCCATCCAGTCGCGGTCCCGTCCAGACTGCGGGCGGTCACGGTCAATTCGCTATCGGTTTCTTGGACGTAGGCCGTCAGCCCTGGCTCGTACATATAACAGAGCGCACGACTTTCCAACACCGCCGTCGCTGAACAATGGAGGTGCGCGGCGTCGACCTGTGTCACAATTTCGCCGAGAACATCCGCGGCGGGGGCCTCCATGGCGCGAGCGGTCGTCGCATGCCATAACGACACGGGCATCGACGTCCGGGGTTGCAAGATGTTATAGATCGGATCATCCGGATTCACCCGGTCACCGGGTCCAACAAGCATCGCAATAGCTTGTGCGACAAGATGCTGTAATTTCGCAGGATCCAGATCATTCGTGGCAATGCGCAGGGGCCAGCCGCTGCCGAAGCGGGAATCGAACCAAATGGCAAGCTCGTCGCCAACGGTCCAGGTACGAAAGCGGCTCTGGCTGAGAGTCGTCACGGCGCGCGCCGTGTGTTCGATCCAGACTCCGAACGAGTCGCTGGCGCGGACCATGGTGAGCAGGTGCTTGCATAAGGTAAGAGCTTCGTCCTGACCGAGGACGCGCCCGAGGCGGTGTGTTCCTGGGTCGCGCATGGGGTATTGTTTGTAGTCTCGCAAAAGGGGACGATATCAGACCGGATAAATCAAACTCAGATCTTTAATGACCACTGCCGAGCTGGCCACGTGAAAGCGCTGGAGCGTCGGTGGCTGCCCAATGTTCGAAGCATGGACCGTTTCATGGACCGTCTGAGCACTCCCGACCGCGCTGATGGATGCCCACAATTTTTTACTCCGAAAGAGCAACCAGAAATCCATGACGCGGCGTGTAACATGTCCGCGTTTCACTTCATAGGCGGCGCTTTCCTCTGGCCCGACGATGCTGAGCATGCCAGTGGCGCGTGAGGGATCGGGCTCTGCGGTTGTAGAACGGATGAGCAATCCGTTGCCCAATCCCTTGGCTAACTCCTCTACACTATCGCCATCCATCCCCGGCACCATGGTGATATTGGGGATCCCACCCATCGGCTCCCGTATGGCCGAATCGGTCATCCCGCACCCATGAGGTTTGAGTGACATTGACAGCTCTGCCAACGTCCGGCGCGAGCCAAAGACATCGACCACTCGTCCGGCCGTGATCACCGGAAATGCTTCGGGGGCAACGCCTTCGTCATCCCATTGGCATCCACCGATTTCATGCTGGGGACGATTCGCCATCAGCGTCAGGTTCGGCGAACACACGGGTGCTCCAAGCGTCTCAGCGATCGGCGCCAAGTAACTGGTGCCGCTGCCGCCTGCTTCATGGCCGATGAGCCGGTCCAGCTGCAGCGCCGGAAGCAACGTCTTCGCTAACAATTCTCCGGTCACTCGTCCTTCACACACAGCGTCGTACCGCCCGACAGGATAATTCCACGTCTCGGGATAGCGGCTCCAGCGTTTGTCGTCTTCGGCGAGCGCTTTGAAGCGCTCTTGCAACGCCGCGCCGCCGACAATCTCGAACCCTGCGCTAGCGGCACCAAGGACCTTGCTCGCGGGAATGCCTACACTCCCAGAACTCAAGACGCTCCGGTCGAGGCCCGTCGCCGTTGCGACGCCGCCCCGCTCATGCAATTGAGGAAACACCTGGATGAGTTGCTGCGTTTGCATCGTCCCTTCGCTCGACGAAAACACTCGTGTGTCTTTGATCCACCGAAAAAAGATCGCAACCTCGCCGCGTGAGACGGACCGACACGCTCGCGCATAGGCATACATCACCGCGAAATGATCGTCCGGTGAGACGGTAAACGGATCGATCTGGACCGGCGTCGCCCATTCGCCGTGAGGAACAACAGGGATCGCCGCCATGTTCCGTGTCGCTGATGGACGACGCAGCGTGGCCGGGAGCGTGAGAAGATCGGCCACGACGCTCCGCGCTGTGACCACGACATTGGCGGGCGTCGGATCGATCCCATATCCAAATCCCCAGAGTCCATTGACGCAGACGCGAATACCGTATGACCGATCGATCCCATAGACGCCCTGTCTATGCACTTCATCATCTTGAGCCATACTGAGCACGTGTCGGTCGCCGAGCCGGATGTCGGCATAGGTAGCACCTGCGGTCACCGCGGCGTCGATGGCGGTCTTCGCCATGGCGCGGAAGCTTGCTGGTTCGACGTTAGGGACCACCAGACGGTGCATGGGCTGTCGTGCGGCGGCCCCCCGAGTCGGGAGGAGCACGGATGCCCCAGCCAGCGACGCGGTTGTCACGCCCAAAAAGTCGCGCCGGGTCAACGAGAACGTCCCCCGCATTACGAATGCGTCTCCACGCCTGGTGCGAGGCGACGACGGGCTTCGCGCTGGAGATAGTTCAGCACACGCCGCACTTGCACCGTATCGAGCCCTTCCCCACGATATCGCAAGATGCCACGCCCATCGATGATGACGATGGTCGGGAACCCCTCCACATGCCATCGTGTGTTATTCGGCGTACGACGCGCCAGCCGAATCCCCGGCTCGCTAACCGTATCATCGAGTGGCCCGGCCCACACCCCCAGCGGGAGGGTGGTAATGTGATGAAAGTCGACATATTCACGCCGTGCATGTTCCGCCGACTCATCCGGCGTACAATCGACCGTGCCCCATCGTTGTCCCGTAAACGTGATGTAAAAGAATTCGGTGTTGGCACCAGCTCCGAATTCCGCACGCATCTGCTGCAACCGCGGGAGCGCTTGAATACAGCCCGGACATCCGGGTTCGCTGAGGGCGACGACCAGAATCGACCCTTTCCCAATCGGGAGTGCGCGCGCCGCTGGGGCATCACTAGGCGCAGGATCGACAGGGGGAGCGGTGTTGAACCAATGCGTCGCGGTAATGGGCGGAGCCATCGCACCGAGCCCACGGAGGGCCGTCAGCTCGTTCTGCGTGAATTTGATGCGTCCGTCCTGACTTCCGTGCACCGCGGGAAGCCTCCGCCCTTCATCCAAGGCCAATTCAGCCGGCGACGCATGTGCAAGTTCCAGAAGCACGCCCCCTAGCGAGTCGATGACCTGCCGTTGCCTGGGATCGCCGTCCAACAGGTTGGCCATGAGTCCCAAGCCGAGGTCAAAGGGAAGGTATTGGCGCTCGAAAAAATTCATCTGGCGCGCCAAGGTAATCAACCGCTGTCCTTCCCGCATGACGTCGGCGCCCTGCCCCGTTTCAAGGTATCGCCACATCAATCCATAATGCATTGAGGCTTTCTCAATATTTACGACCGCCGGCATCGCCTGCAGTTGCTGCATGTAGGAACGGACCAAGGACAGATCCACATCGCCCGCCGGTGTCTGCTTCGTCAAGAGGCCGACCGCCAGCTGCAACGTAAACGCGCGGTCATAAACGGTGAGATGCCGTTCGGCCAGTCGCGCCGCGATCACGCGTTGGACCGCGGAGTCGTTGCCTTGTTTTGCGAAGAGCTCCGCGATCGCATCGAGTTGCACCCCAGACACCTGTGGAACTGACGCTGTGAGTGCTTTGGCCCATTCCAACGCGCGTTGCCGGGCATTGACGTTCGCCACGTTCATGGAAAATCCGTCCAACGCACCGGCGACTTCGACGGCGGTCCGGGGCCGCATCAGCACTGACGTGGTGGCGGATCCCATCAATCCCGTGACGACGGAATCTTGGGCATGCGGCACTTGTGCCCTGGCTATGGACACCAGACACCCGCTCGCGACGAGCCAGACATGCCATCGGTTACCAGCGGACACGGAACCCCACCTTGCCCTGTCGTCCCATACTGGTCGCAAGAGAAAGAGCATCATGCTGAAAGGAATTGAAGACATTCTGGATCTGGATGATCCCATCAACATGCGGAGCGAGCTGCTGCGATGCGTTCAGATCAGCAAGCGCATACGCCCGGATCACCGACCCGTCTTCTGGCATCCCATCTACTCCGAGTCCCCATCTTGCGAAACTCAAATCTTCGATACTTAACCTTCGATTGTAATCATCCGAATACAATTGATTCGGCTCGGAGGACCACGTCTGCCCCTGCCCTTGCACATTGAGACGCAGCAGGGTTTTTCCCATGGCATATTGCAGTCCAAATGCGAACGTATGTTCGGCGAGCTCTTCGAAGCTCGCGCCTTTGACGATCCATGGAAACAGAACCTGCGCTTTCTGCGAGACCAAGGCCACGCGACTCTTAGTCCACGAATAGGTGCCGTTCGCCGTGAACGGTCCGACAGTCCAACGGCTCTCAAGCGTCCATCCGTCATTGCGAACGCTCCCAATATTGACTTGCATCGACTGATGATACACAAATCGACACGTGTCACAGCTGCTGTACCCTGGGAACAATTGATTCGCAGGAATGATCGACATGATAGAATCGACCCCGCCGCCATAGAAAATCTCGTTGCGCACCAATTGATCATACCGTGTCACGGTGAGTGAACCACGGCCGCCGAAATACACATCGATACCTCCGTCACCGCCACTTTGCTGCTGCGGAACGAGGTTTGGATTGGGAAGAGTTTGATAGAAGTCTTTGCCAAATCCCGGGATCCAGAGACTCTGGCAACGATTTGGCTGTGCTTCGCAGATCGTCTGACCAATGGCAGCGCCTCGGAACGGAATCAACGTGGCATGGCCGTAGCTCCCACGCAGCTTGGCGGTCAGCGGACCGCGCTCTATAGTGTACGCCACACCATAACGCGGGACGACATTGGGATTCGCATCGTCGCCGTACGACGGGTTCCATTCCATCCGCACACCGTACGTGAAGAACAATGCGTCACGCACACCAACTTGTCCCTGTACAAAAGCGCCTCGGTTGTGACTGGGGATTCGTGAATATTGCAAATTCCCTAACTGTCCCGTCAGATATGATCCCGACGCTGACGTGGTCCCTGAGAGGGCTTGCCATCCATCCCCTCCGCCGGTCAGTGTCAATTGGGCATGTGATGTCAGCGGAAGATGCAAGGCTGTCGTATATGTTAAGGACTGTCGCTGCTCTGTCCCCTGTAAAAACGAGAGTAGCGTATCCTCGAGATAGTAGTATCCGCGAACCGGCGTGATTTGTTGCGTGTTCGTATTGTCCCACCCTAGTGTCACCGTGTGGGACCACCAAGTCACTGGGGCATACGTCAACGACAATCCAAGCGTTTGCGCCGTACTCGTGTAATCCTGGTCCTGGCCCGCCAACGCATATTGATTATACGCGTATAGGCCTTGTTCAGTCCTCCATGTCTGACCGGGTAACGACGAGCCCCGTTGCCAATTGGTCGAGAACGTTCGTCGAAGACTGATATCAGCCGACATCCCATTTTGTTGATACCGCACACCGCCAAACCCATTTCGCGTCGACGTGTGAACCGAGGGAGCCCACGGCCCAAGATAGGTCCACGACCCGCCACCGTTGTACGACAGATGCGCATCGACGCCGGAGAGTTGCATCGCGTAATCGTGCTGTGGCGTCGTATGCCCAAGATTGCTTTGAACGAAGCCACTCTCCAGATTCAGAGTCAGCTGTGGTTTGGCACTCGTACCACGCTTAGTGTAGACTTGCATGACACCGTTAATGGCATTCGAGCCATAAATCGTGGACGCCTGTGGCCCCGGGAGAATCTCGATCCGTTCGATACTTTTCGGATCGATTAGCCCCAAATACGAAGGGTCCGAGAGTTCCACACCATCCACATACGTTTTGATCGGAAGGTATTGCCGAGAATCGCCGGTTGTTGACGTCGCAGAGCCTCGAGAAGTCATCACCACCTTCCCGGGCTGCACGTTCCCCGATCCTTGATTCAACGCCCAGACCCCTGGGACGTCCCCTCGGAACAGTTGATCGATATGTGTGATCCCCCGCTCCTCCAATTCTTTGGCCGTGATCACGGTCATCGCGTTCGGGATTGCTTTCATTTCAGTGGGCACCACTGTTCCAGTCACAACGACCTGATCGAGCGCATTGACACTTGGCTCCAACGTCACGTCAACCGAAACGGTCTCTCCATCAACGACAGTGATGGTCTTGGTGACCTTTCCAAACCCCAACATTTTCACATGCGCCACGTGCGGCCCCGATGTCACGTTGATGATTCGGAAGCGGCCATCGTCGCCAGACACAACACCCTTCGAATTCCTGTCGAGCACAATGGCTGCACCGTGAATGGGCTGCTGTGTCTTTCCATCAATGATTTTTCCAACGACGATCCCTTGCGCCGTCATTGTAGCAGGTTCGGCATCCGACAACACCACCGTGTTATCGCGAATCGACACGCGGAGTCCGGTTCCCACCAATGCCGTTGCGAACGCTTCGCTCGCAGGCACGTCACTGACATGCATTGTAATCACGGTTGACTGCAACACACTGCGGGCCGGAACGTACAATTTCAATCCTGCCTGTTGCGAAATCGCCATCAAGACGCGTTCCAACGACATGTCCCTGACATTCAAGGTTACGACGGTCGTCTTTGTGGCAGTCTCCGGTGGCGACATAACGGCAACAGACTGAGCGAAGGCAGTGGCCGTCGCGACGAATCCATACAACATCCCTGCCAGCACTGTTGACCGTACCGTATTAGCGGCCATAGACTCTCTCGGGTTGAAGGAAATGACTTCGCTGCATCTGGTCATGAGGACGGTTCCCCTCTCTCCGCCCTGGAGAGAGAATAAAGACACTATGGTCGCGGATATAATGCGCATTCATCGCCGCGCCGATGAACTCCAACACGTCGAGGACCGACTTCTGGCGCACGTCAACTTCAGCAATAATTCTTTCGGCGGCCAGCGAGGAATCAGCGATCCGAATCTCGACGCCGTACGTGCGGCTCAACTCCACAATGACGTCTCGCAATGGGGTCCGGTGAAACACCAATGTTCCTTGCGTCCATCCGATATATTCGCGTGTTGCAATGCCAGAGGTGACGGTCACACCGGAATCCATCACCACCGCAGCCATGCTGGCAGTCAACACCGCCTCGCCCGCCTTCGTGCCACCCCGCGGGTGCCGAGCCTGTAACGCCACTCGGCCATCGTCAACGACGATGTGGCTCGATGACTCACTAGGATATTGCCGCACGGCGAAGCGTGTGCCCAACACACGCACGAGCGCATTCTGTGTTCGTACGACAAACGGTTGCGACGGATTGGGGACTATTGCGAACATCGCCTGACCGCTGACATCCGCACCCGAATCGGATATAGTGACTGCGGTCGACGGAGCAAGGATGATGGTCGATCCATTCGCCAACGAGACGGCCATACGCTTGCCCGAAGTCGTACGCCATTGGTGCGTCCTATGGGAAGAACGCGCGGCATCATGCATCACCAATCCGACGATCAGGAGCACCGCCGCTGTGACGCCGGCGTATATCGACCAAGGTCGCAGTGACTGCTTTCCAAAATTCCGTTCGCGCAGCCCCCATCTCACCAAACCATGGCCAAGCCCCCGCGGTAACCATTGTTGTCCTATGACCGAATCACGAGCTTGCAGGAATCCTTTGGACTCGTTGGGCCCATCTTGAGTCCGCAATTCTGGCGGTGTAGGAGATATCCGGACGACCTGCGGCGTTTGCCCTGGCTCGATCGCTCCCAAAACCCGGGCGGCAATGCTGTTAACCCAGGGCTCATCAACCATGCGGCCCTCCCACTCAACGCGCCATTGTCGAACAGCTTGAAGCCGCTGCACGAGAGCGCCTCGCTCCGGCGCCTCGGCGATCCATTCCGCGATCGCGGCGCGCTCCTCCGAGGAACACCGCCCCTCGGCGTAGTCGAGCAGCCGGCTAAGATCGAATGGGTATAGGTCGCTCACATAACAAACGACACGCGTCACGCAGCTCGTTTGCAGACCACACGTTCAAGAGCGTTTCAGCCGCGTTTCAACCGAGATTCCATATGCCGTACCGCCCGGGATAGCTGACTCCGGACTGTCGACAAGGAAAGACCAAGAAGGGTGGCGATGTCCTCAGCCTGTAGACCATGCTCCCACCGAAGCAGGAAAATTTCGGCAACCCGTGCCGGCAGTTCGCCGACTATTGCCATCAACTCCGCCGCCACCGATTCGACGTCCAGCTTTTCGGCGCCATCGTTGTACGCCAGATGAGACGTCGACGACATATCCTGGATAACCGTTCCCGTCGTCCGATCCATCACATGCTCGTGCCGCCGAGCGTTCAACGCGCGGTTCCGTGTCGCGCTCCACAAATATCCCGCGACGGAACCTCTAATATCGAGCGTTTCTCGTAATTCCCAGACGCGGATGAATACGTCTTGCACCACTTCCGCAGCGGTTTCACGGGACCGCGTGATCGTCATTGCGAAATGCGCGAGCCGCGGCACGTACACCGCCATGAGCGCGGACAATGCAGCCGTATCGTTTACCGCGACGCGCGCCAAGAGTGCGCGGTCCTGCACCTCAGCGTCGGGATTACCTCCAACGTTCTCTAGAGAAGTAACGTTCGCCTTTCGCCCACGTTGCTGTTGTTCTGAACCAGCGACATTACGCGAACCATCCGTCGTCTCGTCTTCTGAACGCGAAGGGAAGAACCAATACGCGGCGGTCATACGGCACAAGATTATGCCGGGAACGCGTTCGCGCTAGGGAGAATTTCGTGGCAGGTCGACCAAGTCCTCGTACAAGTGCGCGTCCTCAACGCACAGAGCGCCCTCGTACCCACGTCGCGACACAGCGCCGGTCGCCATACCAGTAGGGAATCTCCCGAACATCTTCGCAATCCCACAAGGCGATGTCAGCGGAGAAGCCTGGAGAAAGTTGTCCGGTCTCGCCCGCGAGTCCGAGCGCCGCTGCACCATTCACAGTGGCCGCGATCACCGCTTCCGCGACGCTCAAGTGAAGTTGACTGACACCGAGGGTGAGAATGAGTGGAAAGTTGACCGTCGGCGACGTCCCGGGATTGAAATCACTCGCGAGCGCGACTGCAGCCCCAGCCGCAATGAGGTCGCGCGCTGGTGCTTGGCGAGTCTTACCAAGAAACAGCATCGTTCCCGGAAGAAGTGTCGCGACGGTCGACGACGCGGCGAGCGCCTGGATTCCCGCTGGCGAGATGGCCGCGAGATGATCCGCGGACGCCGCACCGAGCTCGGCAGCTAACTCAGCTCCTCCCGACGGATTCAGCTCGTCCGCATGGAGCTTGAGCCCGAGGCCGGCCGCGCTCGAGGCACTCAGAATTGCGCGCGCTTCCTCAGGGGTGAACACGCCAGGCTCACAGAACACGTCGGCAAATTGCGCGAGCCGTTCGTTGACGACGGCCGGAAGCATCTCGTGCAACAGCAATTGGACGTACTCGGATCGACGTTCGGCAGTGTCGCGATATTCGAGTGGAATTTCGTGCGCGCCGAGCCATGTCGGGACGAGCCGGAGCGGCATCGTTGCCTGAAGCCGTCGAATGACGCGGAGCGACTTCAACTCGTCGCGCATCGATAGTCCATACCCGGACTTCACTTCCACCGTCGTCGTGCCATACGACGCCAACTTTTGCAGGCGCGCGTAGGCGAGCTCGTACAACTCGTCTTCGTCTCGTTCACGAAGATCACGCACGGAGGAATGAATTCCCCCGCCCTGTTGCGCGATCTCCATGTAGCCGACACCAGCGGCGCGCATCTCCTGTTCGCGATAGCGCGCACGGCCAAAGATCGCGTGGGTATGTGAGTCGACGAGCCCCGGTGTCAACACACGTCCCGCACAATCGATGCGCTCGGCGTCGGCGAACTCGCGATCGAGAACGCCCTGCGATACGACCGCAACGACTCGGCCATTCCGAACGACGAGTGCGGCGTCGGTCACGACCGCCGCGTTGGACATTTCCGCGCCGCGACGGGCGCGCGGGGGACCGTCACAGGTCACGATTTGCCGAGCGTTGACGAAGAGGAGCGCGCGATCGGTCATCGATACTACGCCATCGGGATGGTGATGCCGTGCCGCGTCGCGGTATCACGCGCTTCGTCGTAGCCGGCGTCGGCGTGGCGAATGACGCCCATGGCGGGATCGTTCGTCAACACCCGTTCCAAACGGAGACGCATTTCCGGCGTTCCGTCCGCAACGATCACCTGCCCCGCGTGGAGCGAGTTGCCGATGCCGACGCCACCGCCGTGATGGAACGACACCCAGCTTGCTCCGCTCGCGACGTTGACCAGTGCGTTGAGGATCGGCCAATCCGCGACGGCATCCGTTCCATCGCGCATCCCTTCGGTTTCTCGGAACGGAGACGCAACACTGCCCGTATCGAGATGATCGCGGCCGATGACGATCGGCGCACTGATTTCGCCCGACGCGACGAGATCGTTGAGGGCGACGCCGAACTTGGCGCGGTCCCCTTGTCCCAGCCAACAAATACGCGCTGGAAGTCCCTGGAAGTGAATCTTCTCGCGCGCCAGCGTGATCCACCGCTTGAGATGTTCGTCGTTCGGGAACAGCTCGAGCGCGAGCGCATCGGTCCGCGCGATGTCGGCGGGATCGCCGGAGAGCGCGGCCCAGCGGAAGGGTCCCTTCCCTTCACAGAAGAGCGGACGAATGTAAGCAGGGACGAATCCCGGGAAGTCGAACGCGTTCTGGACACCGGCGTCGTATGCGACGGTACGGAGATTGTTGCCGTAATCGAAGGTGACTGCGCCGCGTCGTTGCAGCTCGAGCATTGCCTGGACATGCCGGACGACGCTTTCAGTCGCAAGACGCACGTATTCTTTGAGATTGGACGCACGAAGCGCGTCAGCCGATGCGACGGACATCCCTGCCGGATAGTATCCGTTGAGGACATCGTGCGCGCTGGTCTGATCCGTCAACACGTCCGGCGTGATGCCGCGCGCGACGAGCTGGGGTAACACATCGGCGACGTTTCCCACCAATCCGACCGACAAGGAGCGACGTTCGGCAGCCGCTTCGCCAAGCCAGCCGAGTGCTTCGTCGAGATCGTGCGTCTTGCGATCGCAATATCCCGTCTCGATTCGCTTGTCGATGCGCCACTCGGCGACTTCAATACCGAGGAACGCTGCGCCTTGCATCGTCGCGGCTAGTGGTTGTGCGCCACCCATGCCGCCAAGCCCGGCGCTGACGACGAGCTTTCCGGCGAGCGAGCCACCAAAGTGCTTGCGCGCGACGGCGCCAAAGGTCTCATACGTCCCTTGGACGATTCCTTGCGACCCGATATAGATCCACGAGCCGGCGGTCATCTGTCCGTACATCATCAATCCGCGCCGCTCCAACTCGCGGAAGTGATCCCACGTCGCCCACCGTCCGACCAGATTGCTGTTGGCGATGAGCACGCGCGGCGAATGCGCGTGCGTCTTGAAGACGCCGACCGGCTTTCCGCTCTGGACGAGGAGCGTCTCGTCGTTTTCGAGCGCGCGGAGTGAGCGGACGATGGCATCGAACGATTCCCAATTTCGCGCCGCCTTCCCTGTTCCACCGTACACGACCAAATCGTCCGGACGTTCGGCGACGTCCGGATCGAGGTTGTTCATCAGCATGCGCAAGGCGGCTTCCTGCTGCCAGCCTTTGCAGGAAATTTCAGTGCCGCGCGGGGCGCGGACTTCGCGGGCGGTAGCTTCGCCTGTGGTGGCGGTCATGACAACTCCTCTGTCGCGAGCGCGCGGCTCACGACTGTCTCGAAAACTCGTTCCTGAATCGCGGTGGAGAGCGCTTCGATGTCGCCGCTCAGCACGCGGTCACGCTCCAACCGTGCGACGCGCGCACGAACCGCTTTATGCGCTTCGCCAACGGCGGTACTTGGCGCGAGTGGCGCGCGGAAGTCGATCCCCTGTGCGGCACACATCAGCTCGACCGCGAGAACGCGGCGCACGTTGTTCAGAATACGGCGCGCTTTCCATGCCGCGCCCATCGCCACTGGGACGACGTCTTCCTTGCTGCCGTCGGTGGGGATGGTGTCGACGCTGGACGGGTGCGCGAGTACTTTACATTCGCTCGTGATCGACGCCGCGGTGACCTGCGCCATCATGAAGCCGGAGTTGGTTCCAGCATCAGGCGAGAGGAATGCGGGGAGCCCTTCGTTGAGATCCGGGTGTACGACGCGATCGGTGCGCCGCTCGCTGATCACCGCGAGGTTGGTGAGCGCGATAGCGAGGAAATCGAGCGCCATCGCGACGGCTTGGCCGTGGAAATTTCCGCCGCTCAACATCTCGCCGTTGTCGAAGACAAGGGGATTGTCCGTCGCGGCGTTGAGCTCGCGCGTCACCATCGCTTCGATCCACTTGAGTGCGTCGTGGACGGGGCCATGCACTTGCGGGATGCACCGGAGTCCGTAAGCATCCTGTACCCGTTTGTCGTTGGTACGATGGGACTCGCGAATGGCGCTGTTCGCCAATAAAGCACGCATCGCCCGCGCGGATGTCTTCTGCCCCAGTTGCCCACGCGCATCCTGAATGCGCGCATCAAAGGCGACCGGCGTCCCCATCAACGCTTCGAGTGACATTGCGGCCGCGACGTGCGCGGCGTTCCAGAGCACACGCGCATCATAAACGAGAAGTGCCGCGACCGCGGTGTGCGCCTGCGTTCCGTTGATGAGGGTGATTCCTTCTTTCGGTCCCAACGTGACCGGCTCCAAGCCGTGCGCACGCAACATCTCGGCGGCGGGGCCGCTCGTCTCGCGATGATGGAGTATCCCTTCACCAATCAACGCACACGCCAGATGCGCGAGCGGGGCGAGATCGCCGCTCGCGCCGACGCTTCCCTGTTCTGGCACCGGCGGATAGAGCCCAGCATTGAGCATTCCAATGAGAAGCTCGACCAGGAGCGGACGCGCGCCTGAAAATCCTTTCGCGATGACGTTGGCGCGCAGGAGCATCATGGCGCGGACTTCCGCCTCGCTCATGAGCGGCCCAACACCGGCCGCGTGGGATCGCACCAAATTCACTTGTAACTCGGCGAGACGGTGCGGCGGGATGGCGATGTCGGAGAGCTTTCCGAAACCGGTCGTGACGCCGTAGACGACGTCGTTTCGTTCGACGATCGCCGAGACGACGGCGTTGGAGGCAAGCATACGCTCCCGCGCGTCGGCGGCGAGTGCTACCTGGGCACGCTCGCGAGCGACGCGGTGGACGGCGTCGATGGTCAGCGAGCTTCCATCAATCGTGATGACCTGGGACATCCGTCAAAGGTACCACCCAGCGACGGCGCCGCTTTGTATCGGATTGAACTAGCCGCGCGTGGCTCGGCGGTAGGCGGCCGGGGCGATCCCCATCACTCGGCGGAATTCCCGGGTGAAATGGGCATGGTCGTAGAACCCGGCGTCGAGGGCGATGGCGCCGATGCCGAGGGTAGAGCTCCCGAGTTGCGCCCGGGCGCGGGCGAGACGGAGAATGCGGAGATAGTCGCCAGGGGTCCCGCCGTAGTGCCGCCGAAACGCTTTGATCATGCCGGCCGGTGTGACCCCGGCTTCTGTCGCGAGGGCGCCCAGCGAAGGCGTAATGTCAACCTGATCGTGCAGCCGGTCGCGAACGTGGCGGAGCCACGACGGGGGGCGCCTGTCGTGCCGAACGCGCTCCTCGTGGAGTGCAGCGCCGAGCTCCACACCGAGTGCGTGGACGACGAGCGGGCGGGCGGCGTCATGTGTGCGGAGCTCGAGATAGAGCCGGCCGACGAGCCACGAAACGCTCGATAACGATAAATCCCGCGGCATCCCATCCCACGACGTCGCTTGGCCGAGCGCATCACGCAGTACATCACGCCACTCCGCGCCGACTTCGATTGCAAAACCGTGTGCAGCGCCATGGGTCTGCAACCAATGTGGCTCGTGCGGTGGATGATATCCCACCTCACCGGTGTGATACCGGCGCACCACATTGCCGCACCCTTCGGTGAACGTGCCGCCAAGGGGCATGAAGAAGCTGGGGCACTCGTGACGATGCGTCGGGATCTTCGCCCCAGCCGCATATGCCGTTTCCGACATATGGAGTCCGTCGATGACATACCGGCGCCGTACTGCGCCGAAATAATTGCCATCGGCACGGATCAACGTACGTGGATCGGACTCTCGCTCGTCGACGGCGCGGATCATCGTCTGCTTACTGTGCGCGGAGCGCAACGCCCGTGAAGAACGTCAACGCGCCGTGCACGGCCGCGCGGACCGTGGCACGCCGCGGATCGAGCGATGCATCGACTTCGACAAAATCGATCGCGCGGACGCGCGGATCTTTGCCGAGCGCGAGCAACGCGTCGAACAGTTGCCACGTCGTCATACCGCCGGGAACCATGGCGGGGACTCCCGGCGCGAATGCCTGATCGAGCACATCCATGTCGACCGTGACGTACACTGCCGACGTCCCATCCGCCGCCGCCTGGAGCGCGCGTGGGATGAGATGATCGATCCCTTCATGCGCGACTTGGCGCGCAGTGAACTGCGTCACGCCATGCGCGCGCGCGAAGTCGCGATACGGTTTGGCGTTGGCGAATGCGTGCAGCCCGATCTGCGCGACATTTCGCCCATCGACCGTCCCCGATTCGATGAGCTGCCGGATCGGTGTACCGTTTGTCGGTCCACCGTCGTCGAGGTTGCGGAGATCCATGTGGGCGTCGAACTGCACGATCCCGACAGGTCCTTTCGTGTGCGCGTGGAAGGCTTCGACGGACGGCGCCGTGATTGAATGATCGCCGCCGACGATCAGGGGGATCGTCGCCGGCGCAGCCGTCAATACGGTGAGGACCGCATCACGGATCGCGGTTCTGGCGCGGGTCAAATCGGTGGGATGCATGCGCGCATCACCCGCGTCCGCGGCCGTGAGACATTCCGACAAATCGACGTCATGGTCGATATTGTATGTCGAGACGGCGGCGAACAGCTCTCGAAAGGCCGCGGGGGTAAACAACGCCCCGGAGTGTGAGATCGACGGTTTGGACAGCGGCGCGCCGATCATCATTATATCCGGACTCGCCTGGCCATCCCATGGACGCAGCCAGTGCGACACTTTCGTTTCGAGGTGATCGCGAAAGAGCGGCGCGCCTGGTGGATTGAGCGACGAATGATGAGACATTAGAGCAGCGTTCCGTGCAGAATCATGAACGCGACGGAGAAATAGATCGTGATCCCCGTCACGTCGACCAACGTCGCGACGAATGGCGCCGACGCGCTGGCCGGATCGAACCCGAGGCGACGCAAGAGGAACGGGAGCATCGACCCCGTGAGCGAGCCGAAGGTAACGATCCCCGTGAGCGCCGTCGCGATCGTGAGCGCGATGAGCATGTAATGCGGCCCGTAATCGTATAATCCCGCATGTTGCCAGATGAGAATACGAATGAAGCCGATACACCCGAGGAATGCGCCGAGGACGAGCCCGGAGGGGAGCTCACGAAGCGCGACGCGCCACCAATCGCGGATCGACACTTCGCGGAGCGCGAGCGCGCGAATGATGAGGGACGTTGCCTGGGACCCGGAGTTTCCGCCCGAGCTCATGACGAGCGGAATGAACATGGAGAGCACGAACGCCTTGGCGAGCTCGTCCGAGAAATGTTGCATCGCCGACGCGGTGAGCATCTCACTCAAGAAGAGCGCGGCAAGCCACCCCGCGCGTTTCTTGATCATGCTGAAGAAGCTGATACGGAGGTACGGCTCATCGAGCGCTTCGAGACCACCGAATTTCTGAACGTCTTCGGTCGTCTCGCGCACCATGGCGTCGATCACGTCGTCGACGGTGACCATCCCGACGACGCGGCGGTGCGTGTCGAGGACCGGGATGGCGAGCAGATTGTACTTCGAGATGATTCGCGCGACGTCCTCTTGATCGGTGTCCGTCTCGACGGAGAGCGGCGGGCGCCGGTCGCCGATGGCCATCACCGAGTCGGCGGGGCTGGCGAGGAGAAGGTCCTGCAGCGACAACGCCCGAAGGAGCGACCCATTCTTGGCATCGACCACATAGATCGCGTAGACGATGTCCTTCGCCCGCGCCGACGCCCTGGCCCGCTCGGTCGCGTGGGCGGCACTCGCAGTGGATGGGACGGTGACGAACTCGGTCGTCATGATCCCACCGGCGGTGTGCTCCTCGTATTGGAGGAGGGCCTGCAACGTCCGCCGGTCGGGCTCCTCGATGACTTTGAGGATCTGGGTCCGCTGCTTGACCGGGACCTCGCGCAGGAGCTCGACGCGTCGGTCGGGCGACATGGCGGCGATGAGGGCACCCGCGACGGCCCGGTCCATGTGCTCGACGATGGCGTGCCGGTGCTCGAGCTCGGGCTCGTCGAGGACTTCGACGGCGAGGTCGAAGGGGAGATTGGTAACGACCCGGGCCCCAGCGTCTGGGGGCATCTTATTGAGTGCGTCGACAATGTCGGCCCCACGGAGCGGGGCGACGGCCTGGGCGAGCTCGGCGGGGTCGGACGAGATCAGGTAGAGGAACTCGGGCGACACGGGCTCGACCGTAGGGGTGTCGACAGGGGTCATCAGGGTCGGGTAAAGGCGCGTGGGAAAGTTACTGGCCCATCGCCGGTAAGGGGATGGGGGCGAGGCGACAGATTACTGAACGGATTCCGGCGGGACAGCGGAGCCAGGCCCGCCCTCGTATTCGGTCAGAATCGGCGCGATCTGCGCGAAAGACGAGGTGAACAGCGACAGTTGCTCCGGATCCGCGAACACCACCGCAAAATCCTCCGGCCGGAAGGCGCGGGCGAGCCGTTGCGCGTATGTATTTCGTAACAATGCGACGTACCACTCTACGTCGTAATCACGCCGGTCATCCACCAACGAATCCTCTCGTTGGGACGACGCCAGACCGGCGGTGCTCCCCGCCGCGTTGGCTTGGGCCCGATACACACGAATGTGCTCGCCCACTTTCCACGTCGTCTGCCCTGCCCCCAACAGCGCTTCATACGGCAGCTCTCGGCGTTGCGCACGCGTCTCGGCGTACTCGCGCGGCGACTTGGTGAGCCGAACACGTGAGGAGACATCATAGGTCGGGATCGTTCGCGCGCGCAACGCGGCGATGGTCCGCACATAGCACGCCCGCACACCGGGGACGTCGTCGACGAGCAAGCATCCGATCGCTTCTCGCAAGAACGCGTCACCATACGGCTCCGACCGGCTCGATCGAAACGCGACCCCACGGAGCCGCAAAACGCCGTCATAGCCGAGCAGCGCATAATTCTTCGGCTCGTGCGACAGCATCGCCGCGTATCGTCCTTCGAATTCGAGCTGGATCAATGGCGGAAGGAGCGCCGCGATCTCGGAGACGACGCGCCGTTCATCCTCCTCCGTCCACGACGGCGGAACGGCAAAGTAGACGCCGTCCGTATCCGCCTCCAACAACGTCACACCACGCCCGGCAAGCTCTCGGCAGAGCAGCCCCAACAATTCTCTTCCGCGTCGCGTGACTTCATTGGCTGCATGCACATCCGCGAACCGGGTGAGGCCACCTGCCCCGAGATATCCATACGCGGAATTGACGACGATCTTCAATGCGGCCGACATTGCGTCGTGCGCATGACGTGCACCGGCGTCAGGACCAGCGGCACGCGCGCGAGCCTTGGCGTCCAAGCGACGCTCCAAGAGTCCATCCACGAGCGCCAACAAGACGCCGAGGTGATCGCGGGCGGGGCCGATGCGATACGTGCGCATGAGTGATGGATAGAGACTCGCGACGTCTGCCTTGACGATACGATGCGCAACACCCGATGCGAACAAATGCAGCGCTGCGCCGCTATGTGGTGTTCCGTCACCAGGTTCATATTTCGGTAGCGCCATTCCCGAACGGAGATACGCGCGCACGAACAATGGATCGATGACTCCCGTTGCGGGCCCCGCGTCGGCAAGGCGTTCATAACGGCGCGGAACCATTTGCGCGAGCGCGTACGCGGCACCGCCAAGGACGCGAGAGAGCTCAGCAACTTCGCGCACGTCTTCAGCGGCGTAGCGGCGTACACGCGCCGGATCGCGACGGTACGTCGCGTAGATCTGATCGCCACGAATGTATTCGCGATCGTCGACGGCGATGCCGAAATGTTTAGCCACTACCTTGAGCCCATGACCCGGGAGATCGCGCGCAGAAAAATCGTGCCGCCGCACCGCATCGAGCGTATCGATGAGCTCGCGGCCGGGCACGATGTAACGAATGCGCCGCCCACGCTCCGCATCATCCGTCCGAACCCCCGATCGCGCGGCACGTTGCCGCAACTCGGCGCCGTCGATTCGTCCCAGCGTGAGCGGGACCCGCAACGTGGCGGCGCGCTGTTGCAGAAACGGAAGATCGAACCCGTGCAAATTGTGATTCTCGAGCACATCGGGATCTTCGGCGCGCACATACGCGATGAAGCGACGAATCAGATCTGATTCACCTGCGTCATCGTGCGTCGTCTCCTCGAAGATGACCGTTTCGCCGCGGTGATTGCGTGTCGCGATCATGAAGATGCGATCGGTGCGCGCGTCGAGCCCGGTCGTTTCCAAATCGAATTGAAAACGATGGAGCTGATCGAAGGACAAGTCGCGAAAGTACGCCCGCCCGCTGGCGCTGAGATATTGTTCTTCCGGCGACAGCATGAGCACACTGTCATCGTCGCTCAGCGACCGGATGTCCGTCCCACGCCGCTCGGAGATTCTGCGCAAGACAGTGTCGCGCAACAGACGTCCATTCGACGCACTCACGAGGTAACGCAGCGCCCCTGGCCCCGCGAGATCGCGACGGCGCAGTGTCCGATCGCTCGTGTCGTCGAGCCGGGCTTGGAGTGGTCCCAGGTCAGACAGATGCTCGAGGATGAGCCAGGGACGGAAGCGAACTTCTTCTCGAACGAGCAGCCCCGTCTCCGCCGCTCGACGCCAGACGGTAGCGTGCCCCTCCTGCGTAGCACAGACGGAGACGATGCCGGGGGTAAAATCCCAGCCGCTGATCCATTCGTCGGAGGGGCGCGTCACACGAGAAATATGACAGTGTGACCGCGTTCCGGACGAACGTCGCTCGCATTCGCCCGGATCTTCGTCTTGTTTTACCGCTTTACGCCACGTTAAACGGCGTCGGCCAGGGCGTTGAAATTGAAATCCTGGACCATCATCGCGGGGACCACCATCGGCAGGCGGGGCCAATCTTGTGGCCGGAAGCGCTCCGAAAAGCCTGGCGGCGTGTACCCAAACGCGGCGCGGCGAGACGTGCCCAGTGCCACGATCTTGTTCAACATGAAGAACGGCGAATCCAGAAACCGGAAATTCTTGACCGGCCTGTTGATTTTGCCATTCTTCACGAGGAAGCACCCGTCCCGCGTCACGCCGCTCATTACACCCGTCTTCTTGGCAAGGAGCTCCACGTCGGAAAACTTGTTCACGAAGATCCCCTCTTCGCACTGCGCGATCATCTGCTCGAGCGTCGCGTCGCCGCCAGAAATGTGCATCGAATGCGGGTTGTCTGCGTAGTGCGTCCGCCCTTGCATCGTCGCGATCCAGGGTTGCCAAGAAAGTTCCTTGAACACTCCCTTATCGACCCACGTCGTTGGCGCGTTGGCGAAGCCCGTGAAGAAATACGGGCAATATCCACCCGCCGGATCCGCTGGATCGGACCGCATGGTGATCCGGCTGTCGAACATCTTCTCACCATAGCGGGCGTGCGCCCGGTGCGTCGGCGAGTAGAAGGGCGTATTGTGATTGTCGATCGTTTCGCCCGCGTCGAACTCGTACGCGAGATAGCGCATGATCTGTGCAACCGCTTCGCTGGTGAGAATCGCGGTGCGACGTCCCGGTTCCACGGCTTGCGCGCCGACGCTCTGTTTGCAAACGTCTACGGCCCGCGCGATGACGGCCGCGACGTCCATCTGCGACCAGTCGCGCGCGGCTTGCCCCATCCATCCGGAGCTCTTATTGTCCGGAGTCCGGGCTGTGACCGACAGCTCGCAATCGGTCTCTTCGGAGAAGCCGGACGTATCTTCGTGCGTAAAGACAGCCTGTGACTTCGCGACAAAGCCGAGCATGCCGGCGGCATGCAACCCCTGGCGTGCGACTTCGGTGACGACTTGCGGCAGCACCGTCGCGCTCGCGTTGCGCAACGCCTCGACCGTCGGGTCGTGCCAGAGCTTCGTCGGGACGAAGGTGTCTTGCGATTCGGGCTTTGGGATCATGATTGCCTCGAAGTCGCCCCAGTCGCGCCGCATTTCGTCGAACCGGCGCGCGATGTCGCGTAGCGTCGAGTCGGTCACCTGATTGGTCGACACGCGAACGTTGCCTCCGATGACACCGCGGTCGAAGGTGATCTCGATGTAATCCCCCGTGTCCGACATCATGACCTCGCCGTTGGTCATGCGCGTCACGTTCTGCATCTTGTGCTCGAGGAAGAAGCGCGACGTCTTGGTCGACGTCATGCCGAGCAACTTCTTCCCGAGCGCCGTGATCTCTTCCTGAGAGAGT
>Ga0105241_10000239_pt1 | contig 41568 bp, 40 predicted proteins | sample KBSC64metaG_FD_80422 | JGI IMG/M metagenome (GOLD analysis project Ga0105241, IMG submission 80422) | Corn rhizosphere microbial communities from Kellogg Biological Station, Michigan, USA - KBS C6-4 metaG | ecosystem: Host-associated > Plants > Roots > Rhizosphere > Soil | place: Michigan, USA... | reverse complement strand
GTCCACAACGCGGTTCGTACTTCCATGCGGGCGAGCGGTGCGCCGAGGCAGTAGTGGGGTCCGTGGCCGAAGCCGAGGTGTCCGCTGCCGGCACGGTCGAGGTCGATGGCGTCGGGGTTGCTGATGTACTGCGGGTCGCGGTTGGCTGAGCCGATCGCGAGCAGCACGGTCTCGCCGGCGGGCACGATCCTGTCGCCGACCTTGATGTCTTCCAGCGGGAAGCGACGGATCGCGGTGAGCATCGGGCCGTCGCGGCGCAGCAGCTCCTCGACGAGCGCAGCCATGCGCGGCGTGTGCGGACCGGCTTCCTCACGGACGAGCTTGACCGGGCCCGGCTCGCTGAGAACGGTCGCGATGCCGTTGGAGATCAGGTGCACGGTGGTCTCGAAGCCGGCCCACAAGTCAGTGCGGGACAAGCGTCACTACGTTCGAGGACGCGACTGCCGAGTCCTCCCAGGACGAGGCCGAGGAGATCGCCGCCGGCTGCGTGTCGAACTCGACGCGATCGACCCGACCGCGCTGCGGGATGAGACCGGCTTCTGGCAGTCGCTGCTCATGGACGTCCCCGTCGGGGCTACGTCGAGGACGATGAATAGAGCCGGCCGCATCACGAAGCGCTCTTCACGAGCCCGAGCCGGATCAGGCTTTCCGCGCTGGCGACGATCGCCTCCTCATTGCTCCGGGGTTGCCAGCCGAGCACCTGACGTGCCTTGTCAGCGCTCGCGATCTTGGTCTTGCCCAGTTCCGGAACGAAGCTGCGCAGCGACGGAGCCAGGCGCACGACGAAGTCAGGCAGCCGGCGGGTCGGCACGCGGGCGCCGGCCGCTCCGAGCCGATCCCGCAGCACCTGCGCGACGTCGGCGATCCACATCGGCGCGCCGGCGACCGCGAGGAAGCGCTCGCCGCGGGCAGCCGGGTCGACCATCGCGCGCAGGTGCAGGTCGGCGACGTCGCGCACGTCGACGAAGCTGAACGAAAGCCGCGGCAGTGCGGGGACGTCTCTGTCCAGCAGGCGCTGGACGAGGGTGATCGACGTGGAATAGTCGGAGCCGAGCACCGGTCCGAGGATGCCGACCGGATTGACGACCGCGAGTTCAGGGGATCCGGTCTCGCCGTCGACGTAGTCCCAGGCCGTGCGCTCGGCGATCGTCTTGGATTTCGGATACGGCAGGAGGTGCGCGTCGTCGAGGTCGGTCCAGTCCTGCTCTGTGAACACCCGGTCCGGGCCGCCGGCGCTGCCGTGGCCGTAGCCGATCGCCGCGAAGGAGGAGGTCAGGACGACCCGGCGCACGCCCTCGGCCCGCGCGGCACGGAGCACGCGCAGTGCGCCGTCGCGGGCGGGGACGATCAGGTCGTCCTCGTCGCGCGGGACCGTCGCGGGGAAGGGAGACGCGACGTGCAGGACGTAGTCGCAGCCCTTCACCGCGGCCGCCCAACCGTCATCTGAGGTGAGGTCGGCGATCGCGAACCGGAGCGCGTCGCCCGGCTCTGCACCGGCGGTGCGCAGCATTGCGCGGACCGTCTCCGCGCGGTCGGGCCCGCGCACCGTCGTCCGAACGGTGTACCCGGCTTCGAGCAGTCGCAGGACGCAATGCACACCCACGAACCCCGAGCCGCCGGTGACCAGTACCGTCTCTTCGCTCATGAGACCTCCCACCCTCGTGTTCCGCGTTCGGTTCTTCTTCGACGGTAGCACTTTTATGACCTCGCGGTCAGTTTTTTCTGACTGTGCGGTCAACTTTGCGGCCTCCTAGAATGGCCTCGTGACGCCGGTGACGCCGAAGGGCCGCAGCACACAGGAATCCCTGCTGAAGGCGGGAGAAGCCGTCGCCGAACGTGAAGGGCTCGGCGGGCTGAGCGTGGCGGCGGTCGCTGCGCAGGCGGGTGTCGCGAAGGGGACCTTCTACGTCTACTTCCCCGACCGGGAGGCGTTCGTGGACGCCCTCCACCAGCGGTTCTACGAGCAGGCGGCGGGCGCCGTCGCCGATGCCGTCGCCGGGCTGGAACCCGGTCGGGATCTGCTGGTCGCCGGGATCGAGGCGTATCTCGACGCGTGTCTGGCGAACCGCGCGGTCAAGGCGCTGGCCCTGGAGTCGAGAGCACAGGGCGGCACCACCGAGACGATGGCCGGCCGGGTGGCGGAACTCCTGAAGCTGGCCGAGCCGAGCGTGCGCGTCCTCGGCCTGACGCCGGCGCGGATCACCACGCGCCTGATCATGGCGCTCACGACGGAGGCTGCTCTCATCGAGGTGGAGGCCGGGCGGAAGGTGCCGTCTGTCCGCAGAGCCATCCGGATGCTCTTGACCGTCGAACCCTAGAGAAGTTGCTCCTGCGTGCTCAGTGATCGAAGGCGATCAGTGAGCGGGTGACAGGGGCTGCGGTGAGGTTGTCGAACGGACGGCGGCCAGGGCCAGTACGCGCTGGGTGATGCGGATTGCGACGCCCTCGCAGGTCCGGCCGCCGTGGAACTCCAGGTCGAGCCAGCGCCGAGTCGCATGGTTCGCCGCGTCACTGCAGCCCGGTCCGCACGGACGTGATGCGCTGAGTGTTGAATCCGAGCCAGTGCATCCGTCCCGCGTACCGGGCATGCTCGATCTTGATGCAGCGGTCCGCGACCACGGTCAACCCGCCGTCCTCGGCGATCTGCATCCCCTCCGGGCTGATCACTCCGAACTGGCACCACAATGCGGACGCGCCGATCTCCACGGCCTCCCGGGCAATGCCCGGTACCGCGTCCGGTGCGCGGAACACGTTCACCACATCGACCGGTTCCGGGATGTCGCGCAGGGTCGGGAAACAGGGTTCGCCGAGGATCTCGGTCTCGCGCGGGTTCACCGGGATGACGCGGAATCCGTGCCGTTTGAGGTAGTAGCCGACGAAGTAGCTGGCCCGCAGTTCGTTGCTCGACAATCCGACCACTGCGATCGTCCTGGAGGTGTTGAGGACGCGCTGGATGGTCAGGGGGTCTTGATACCGCAGGAGGTCGGTCATGCCGCTCCACCTTCCTTCTCGAGCGCCTCGGCAACGTGGGCCAAAGCTTGGTCCAGGTCCCATATCAGGTCTTCGACCGACTCCAGGCCGACGGACAGCCGCACCGTCCCGGGCCCGACGCCGGCCGCGCGCAGTTCGTCGTCGGCGAGCTGGCGGTGGGTGGTGCTCGCGGGATGGATGATCAGGCTCTTGGCGTCGCCGACGTTCGCCAGGTGGGACCACAGGGTCACGCCGCCGATCAGCCCTTGTCCGCCGGCACGGCCACCCGCGCAGTCGAAGGAGAACACCGCGCCGGCACCGCGTGGCAGGTACTTCTCCACGAGTGACTGGTACTTGCCGCCGGGCAGGCCCGGATACGTCACGTTCGAGGCGAGCTCGTGTCCGTCGAGGAAGGCCGCGACGGTCGCCGCGTTGGCGACGTGGCGGTCCATCCGCAACGACAGGGTCTCGATGCCTTGCAGGAAGAGGAACGCGTTGAAGGGGGAAAGAGCGGCGCCGAGGTCTCGCAGCGTCTCGGCCCGCAGCTTCATCAGGTAGCCGTACTCTCCGAACGTCTCGTGGAACCTCAGGCCGTGGTAGGCGGGGGAGGGATCGGCCACGACCGGGAAGCGTCCGTTGGACCAGTCGAAGCTGCCGGCTTCGACCACGACGCCGCCGATGCTGGTGCCGTGCCCTCCGAGGAACTTGGTCGCGGAGTGGACCACGATGTCGGCGCCCCACTCGATCGGGCGGCACAGGTACGGGGTGGCGAAGGTGTTGTCCACGATCAGCGGCAGGCCGTGGTCGTGGGCGACGGAGGCGAGTGCCTGGATGTCCAGGACATTGCCCGCCGGGTTGCCGATCGTCTCGCCGAAGAACGCCTTGGTGTTCGGCCGCACCGCCGCGTTCCAGGCCTCGGGATCGTCCGGATCGGCCCAGCTCAGCTCGACGTTCATCTTCCGGAACAGGTGCTTGAACTGGTTGACGGTCCCGCCGTAGAGCGCCGAGGAGGAGACGACGTGGTCGCCGGGCTCCAGCAGGGTGAACAGCGCTGCGGCCTGAGCGGCGATCCCGCTGGCGAACGCGACCGCGCCGGTGCCGCCCTCCAGGTTCGCCACGCGCTCCTCGAACGCCGCGACGGTCGGATTCATGATGCGCGAGTACGTGTTGCCGTACTCCTGGAGGTTGAAGTACGCCGCCGCGGACTCCGGGTCTTCGAACACGTAGCTGGCGGTCTGGAAGATCGGAACCGCGCGCGCTCCGGTGTTCGGGTCGGGCCGTTGCCCGGCGTGGAGCTGGCGCGTGTCGAAGCCGAACTCGTGGGGTTGCTCGGCGCGGAAGGTGTCGCCGCTCATGGACTCCTCTTCGTCTTCTTCGTCTACTTCGTCTACTTGGCGCCGCCGGCCAGGAACCGGCGGACGATGGGGATCTGGCGGGCTTCTTCCAGCAGGAAGCTGTCGTGCCCGTACGGCGCCTCGATCAGGTGGTATTCCACGGGTTTACCCAGAGCTTCCAACGCTTCAGCAATCTCCTGGGACGCAGAAGGCGGATACAGCCAGTCCGAACTGAACGCGACGAGCAGTGTGCGGGCCGAGAAGTTCTTCAGGGCGCCTTCCAGCGAGCCGTTTCCGTGCTGGCGGGCCAGATCGAAGTAGGTCAAGGCGCGGGACAAGTAAAGGTAGGTATTGGCGTCGAACCGTTTCACGAACGAGTCGGCCTGGTGGCGCAGGTAGCTCTCGACCGCGAACTCCGGCTCGGTGATCGTGTGGCGGATATCGTCGCCGGTCTGCAGGCGCCGGCCGAACTTGGTGTGCAGCGCGGCCGCCGAGAGGTAGGTGACATGCCCGACCATGCGCGCGACGCCCATCCCTGCGTCGGGCTGCCGGCCGGTGCCGGCATAGCGGCCGTCCTGCCAGGCCGGGTCGGTCATGATGGCCTCGCGGGCTATCGCGTTCCAGGCCACGCCTTGCGGGTGCAGCGCATGCGTCGAGGCGATCGCGATGACGGCCCCCACCTGCTCCGGGAACAGGATCGTCCACTCCAGAGCCTGCATGCCCCCGAGTGAGCCGCCGGCCACCGCGGCGAGCTGCCGGATGCCGAGGGCTTCCAGGAACGCGTGCTGCGTGCGGACCATGTCCGCGACGGTGATCACCGGGAAGTCCGGCCCGTAGGGTTGGCCGGTATCAGGGTTCACAGATCCTGGCCCGGTGGTGCCGCGGCAGCCGCCGAGCAGGTTGGTGGAGACCACGTAGTACTGGTCGGTGTCGAAGGCCTTGCCGGGGCCGATCATCCCGTCCCACCAGCCCAGGGATGGTCCCGTCGCGCCGTCGCGGTCTTCGGCCGCAAAGCCGTCCCGGGTGCCGGCCGAGTCCTCGGCCGAGGTTCCCGCCGCGTGCGCGTCGCCGCTGAGCGCGTGGCAGACCAGGATGACGTTGTCGCGCTCCGAAGAGAGCGTTCCGTAGGTTTCGTAGGCCACCCGCACCCCGTTCAGCACTCGGCCGCATTCCAGGGCAATCGGCTGGGGAAGATCGAGGATTCGCGTCCGGACGACGCCTACCGAACTGGCATTCGAGGCGGAAACGGAGCTGCGCATGAGGGTTATGCTACGCGTCCTCCTCGGGGTATTGTCGAGTAAGTAGATGGGAATTGAAGACTCGACATCAGGCGAAGGGCGGCTTGGGCCATGACCGCGGTCACCAACGGAGTCAACGTGCAGGCGCTGCTCGAAGCGCGCGAGGTCCTCAAGGGCGCGCCGGAGGCTGCTCAGTTCACCTGGCGTGCTTCCTCGACGTGGCGCGACGGCGTCCACAGCACCACCCGGGTCCAGAAGTTCTTCGGGCTCGGTGAGGAGCGCAGCCACAAGGCGGAGTCGGTGTTCGAGGCCGATCACCCGGAGGTCTTCGCCGCGGAGGACAACGGCATCACCCCGATCGAGTACCTGCTCGTGGGTCTGGCCGGCTGCCTGACCGCCGGAGTGGCCTCCGTCGCGCAGAACCGCGGTATCCAGCTGCGATCGGTCCAGTCCACTGTCGAGGGCCATCACGACATCCGCGGCATCCTCGGCGCCGACGGCGATGTCCGCAACGGCTTCAACGACATCAAGGTGACCTTCACCATCGACGCCGACGCCTCCCGGCAGGAGATCGAGGCGTTGGTGGCGCAATCGCAGAAGCGCTCCGCGGTGTTCGACGCGCTGACCAACCCGACTGACGTCACCGTCGAAGTCGCGTGAGGGCTGTGCCATCGAACACTTCGACACGGTGGTGGTCGGGGCCGGCCACGCCGGTCTGGCTGTCAGCCACTTCCTCACCGCGCGCGGGATCGACCACCTCGTGCTCGAACGCGGGGAGGTTGCCAACTCCTGGCGCCGCGAGCGCTGGGATTCCCTGCGGCTGCTGACACCGAACTGGCTGAGCCGTCTGCCGGGCCACGCATACGAGGGCCCCGATCCCGACGGATATATGAGCGCCGGCGAGGTCGCCGACTTCATAGCCGGCTTCGCCAAGGTCTCGCGGGCGCCGGTCCGCACCGGCACGGAGGTCGTATCGGTGCGGCCGGCGGCGGGCGGCTACCGGGTGGTGACCGACCAGGGTGAGATTTCGACGCGCGCCGTGGTCCTCGCCAGCGGCGCCTGCAACGTCCCGACAGTCCCGGCGCTGAAGCACGCGGTGCCCGACCCCATCAGACAGCTGACACCGTTCGACTACACCGGGCCGGACGCGCTGCCCGACGGCGGCGTGCTCGTCGTGGGAGGTTCTGCCACCGGCGTGCAGCTGGCGGCGGAGCTGAGGCGGTCGGGGCGGCCGGTGGTGCTTTCGGTCGGGGAACACGTGCGGATGCCCAGGACCTACCGGGGCCGGGACGTCCTGTGGTGGATGCAGGCCTCGGGTGTCTGGGACCAGCGACACGACCAGCTCGACGACCTGGAACGGGCCCGCACCCTGCCCTCGCCGCAGTTGGCCGGGACGCCGGAACGCACCACCCTGGATCTCAATACCCTGATTGAGCTCGGCGTCGAACCGGTCGGTCGGTTCGCGGCGGTCCGCGACGGCCGCGCGCTGTTCTCCGGCGGCCTGCGCAACGTGTGTTCGCTGGCTGACCTGAAGCTGGAACGGCTGCTGGACACGTTCGACGAATGGGCCCGGACCAGTGGTGGTGCGGCCGAGGCGTACGAAGAGGCCTCTGAGCGATTCGCGCCGACGCGTGTGCCCCCGTCAACGCGGCTCCAGCTGGACCTTCGCGGCGGGGAGATCGAGACGGTCCTGTGGGCCACCGGGTTCCGGCCCGACTACCGATGGCTCGACCTGCCGGTGCTCGATGCCAAGGGCCGGTTGCGGCATGTGGGCGGCGTGGTGCCGGACGGCCCCGGGTTGTATGTGGTGGGACTGCCGGTGTTGCGGCGGCGCAAGTCGACGTTCATCCACGGTGCCGAGGACGACGCACGCGAGGTCGTGGACCACTTGGCGGCGTACTTGGACGGACTGCGCTGACGCGTTCGTGGGGGAGACCGCCGTTTGCAGCGCACCGGACGGGATGTCCCGGTGGCTGCTCGATCGATCGGTCATGAAACTGTTCGGATATCGAATAGGCCGGCATCGGTCGTTGTGCCCCGGCTGCCGAATGGCCTCGGCGCGATGGCGGATCGAAATACGGCTGGCGAATATTTCGCTCACAGAAATAGTCTGAGTGCTCCCCAAAAAGAGATGCGCCATGCTGCTCGCCCGCAGTGGCGGAACTCGGCAATTTTCCCGTCAGGGTCGTCGTCATACCAGCTCAACGGGATGCGTGGTGGATTCGGGGTGGCGTAACGCGGGGGAAACACAACTCCTCTTCCGTCGCTGCTAACCTCCGTTCCGAAGTCCAGCAGGGCTTTCAAGCAGATCCTGGAATGCGGAACGAAAGGTGCCGTTGATGAACACGCCAGAAATCGTCGATGCGCACCGGGAAGCCGGAAACAAGGCGGCAACAACCCCGCTCGCCCCGCAGCGCCGGCGCCGCGCGGACCGTGCCCGGGAGATCGCCGACGTATTGCGCCAGCAGATCGTCTACGGCGCACTGCACGAGGAGACTTTGCCGGTCGAGAACGCGCTGGCCGACGAGTTCGGCGCCTCGCGCAACACCGTGCGTGAGGCGCTGGGGCTGCTCAGAGATGAGGGCCTGGTGGAAAGAGTGCCGGGGATCGGCACCTTCGTCGTCTGCGAGAAGTACCCGCACGGCCTCAACATGCTGCTCGGTCTGGGCGAGACCCTCGTCGGGCACGGCCGGGTCAGCAACGAGATCCGCTCGGCCGGATCCGTCTCGGCGCCGCCGGCCGTCGCGCGACGTCTCGGCCTGACAGAGCCGACGCAGGTGGTCTATCTGGAGCGGCTGCGCAGCCTCAACGGGCTCGTGCTCTCGCTCGATCTGACGTACCTGCACCCGGACGTCGGCGAGGGCGTGCTGGCCGAGGACCTGGCGGCCAACGACGTCTTCGTCCTCATCGAAAGGCTCTGCGGAAAGCGGCTCGGCGCCGCGGACATCAGTGTCGAGGCCGTCAACGCCGATCCGCATTCCGCCGCGCTGCTCCAGGTCCCCGAAGGGTCCGCGCTGCTGATGGTCGAGCGCCTGGCCCACCTCGAGGACGGCCGGCCCGTCGATCTGGAGTACATCCGCTTCCGGGGCGACCGGGTGCGGATGAACGGCCGGCTTTCGCGTCCGAACACCGCTTCTTCGCAGGAGGACCCGTGCCACTGATAGAGAACTCACGCAGCGACGTCCCGGTGACGATCGACGAGTCCTTGTGCATCGAGGGCTGCAAGCTGTGTGTCGAGGTCTGCCCGCTGGACTCCCTCGCGATCAACACCGACACCGGCAAGGCGTACATGCACGTCGACGAATGCTGGTACTGCGGTCCGTGCGCCGCCCGATGTCCCACCGGCGCGGTCACGGTCAACATGCCCTACCTGCTGCGTTGAAAGGCCGACGGTGCGACTCCCTTCCTCCTTGCGAATAAGACATCTGTTTCTCGCCCTGGTGATGGCGGCCTCCTCCCTGTCGGCCGGCTGCGGCGGTTCCGGCAGTGCGAAGACGGTCACGGTCGTCGTCGGCTACCAGCCGAACACCATCGACACCGTCAACGCCGGCACGCTGCTGCGATCCCTGGGCTACTTCGAGCAGCAGCTCGATCAGCTGGGCCGCTCGACCGGCAAGAAGTACAAGGTCGACTGGGAGGCCTACGACACCGGCGCGCCGATCACGACCCAGATGATCGCCGGGAAGATCGACATCGGTTCGATGGGTGACTATCCGCTGCTCATCAACGGCGCCAAGGCGCAGCGGAACAAGTCCACCGCCACCACGATGATCGCCACGACCGGCTACAACCTCCGCGGCTCGCTCAACATGATCGTCGTCAAGCCGGGCTCGAGCGTGCCGTCGGTCGCGGCGCTGGCCGGGCAGAACGTCTCGACGAGCGTCGGCTCCGCCGCCGACGGCACCCTCGTTCAGGCACTGCGGCAGGCCGGACTCGATCCGGCGAACGCGGTGCACGTGGTCAACCAGCAGCCGCAGGTCGGCGCCTCGGCCCTGCAGGCCGGCAGCGTCAAGGCACTGTCGCAGTTCATCGCATGGCCGGGGCAGCTCGTCTTCTCAGGACTTGCCCAGGTGCTCTACGACGGCGGAGCGCTGAACGTGCCGACCCTGCACGGCGTCGTGGTCCGCAACGCCTTCGCGTCCAAGAACTCCGACATCGTCGAGGCGTTCCTGCGCGCCGAGACACAGGCGACCCAATACATCTGGCACAACCCGCTTCAGGCGGCCCAGACCGTGGCCTCGGTGACCGGTCTGGCCCCCGAAGTCGTGTATCTCTACAACGGCCCGAACGGCATCGCGACCTTCGACCCCACGCTCAAGCCACCGTTGATCGCCGCGATGCGCCAGGACGTGCCGTTCCTCAGCTCCATCGGAGTGCTCACCTCGATCGACCTGAACTCGTTCGTCAACACGAGCTATGTGCAGAAGGCGTACGGGCCGGGGTACGCGGCGCAACTCGCCTCCACCAGCAATCCGAGCACGATCACGGGAACCGACTCCGCGTGCGGCATCCCGGTCACCGATCAGGCCACCGCCGGCGAGATCTGGCTGCGGGGCGAGAACTCCACGCACCCGGCCGCGACGCCGACCTGCTTGCTGCGCTTCATCCGTAGCGCACAGGCCAAGGGCCAGAACGTGCGGGCCGCCTATGTGCCGGACACCCAGATCGGCACGCGCTGGTTCGCTGCCGACGACGTGTGGGTGCTGGATCCGTCCGCTCCGGCTGACGACCGGTTCCTGCCGTTCACGACCCGCTCTGCCGCCGCGAGCTACACAGGCGGACACCCCGGCACGTCGATCGTCGCCTACGCCGACGCGGTCGCGCAGGCCTGACACCCGCGAGAGGGGACCGTTTCGATGACCACCGCATCACCCGCGCTCGACCGGGCATCCGCCGCGAGCGACCCGCCGTCCGACCACCACGTCCGCGACCGCTATAGCCGGCCGGCACGTTGGACGGTACGCATCGCCTCGCTCGTGGCGGTCGTGCTGCTCTGGCAGTTCCTGACCACGCGCCAGGTGTCGTTGTGGATCCGCTTCGGCAATCTGCCCAGCGCCACGGCGGTCGCCTCCGCGTTCTGGCATCAGGTGCACACCGGGCAGTACTACCAGGATCTCGCGGCGAGCGTGCTGCGTATCGTCATCGGATTCTGCATCGCGGCGATCCTCGGCGTCGCGGCGGGGATCGGGGTGGCCCGCTCCCGGGTCGCCGAAGACCTGCTCAAACCGGTCCTGGAGGTCGTTCGGCCGATTCCCGCGATCGCCCTGGTCCCGGTGGCGATCCTGGCCTTCCCCAGCAACGAGCAGGGCATGGTGGCCATCACGGGCACGGCGGCGTTCTTCCCGATCTTCGTCTCCACCCGGCACGCCGTCCGAGCGCTGCCGACGACCGTCGAGGAAGCGGTCCGAACGCTCGGCGCCGGACGATGGACGGTGGTGCGGCGAGTCGTGCTGCCAGGAGCGCTGCCCGGGATCTGGGGCGGGCTCTCTGTCGGGATCGGCGTCGCCTGGATCTGTGTGGTGTCCGCCGAGATGATCTCCGGCCAGTACGGGGTCGGATACCGCACCTGGGAGGCCTACACGGTGGTCGACTATCCGGGTGTGGTCGTCGGCATGCTGACCATCGGGCTGCTCGGCGGGATCACCTCGGGGGCCGTGGAGCTCGCCGGCCGCCGCGTGACCCGATGGCTGCCCCGCGAGGACGGAGCACGCTGGTGAGCGCGACCACGACCGGTTCTCCCGAAGTCGCCGAGGGCCGTGGCACCGCCGAGCGGGGATCTCACGTCCGTTTCGAGCGCGTCTGCCTCGGCTACGGTCGGCGTACCGTGCTGGCCGATGTCGACCTGGAGGCGTCGGCAGGCGAAATCCTCGTCGTGGTCGGGCCCTCGGGGTGCGGCAAGTCGACGCTGCTGCGCGGCATCGCCGGCCTGCTGCCGCCGCGGGGCGGACGGATCACCGTGGACGGCAGCCCGGTCACCCGCCCCGGCCCGGACCGTGCCATGGTCTTTCAGGAAGACGCGTTGCTTCCGTGGCTCGACGTGCGACGCAACATCGAGTTCCCGCTCGCGGTCAAGCGTCTGGCCAAGTCCGACCGTGAGGCACTGGCCCGGCACTGGATCGCGCAGGTGGGTCTGGCGGGCTTCGAGGACCACCTGCCACGGCAGCTGTCCGGCGGCATGCGCCAACGGGTCCAACTCGCCCGCGCGCTGATCGGCTCCCCGCCGACAGTGCTGATGGACGAACCCTTCGGCGCGCTGGATCCCACGACCCGCGCCTCGATGCGCCGGCTGCTCGTCGAGGTATGGCAGAAGTCCTCGCAGACGGTCCTGTTCGTCACCCACGACGTCGACGAGGCGCTCGCCCTCGGCGACCGGGTCGCCGTCCTCGGCCGCCACGGTGTGCGGGAGCTGGTCCCCGTGCCGAGTCCGCGCACCGAGGGCGTGGCGCGCGAGCAGGTCCGTGAGCAGATCCTCAACGCACTCGAGCCGGAGAAACCATGACGCACCACGGCCTCACGGTCCTCACCGCCCCGCCCGTCGCCGAGCGCACCAGCCTCGACTGTGACGTCTTGGTGATCGGCGGCGGCACGGCGGGCACCATGGCCGCGCTCAGCGCCGCCTCCGAAGGTGCGCGCGTCCTGATCCTGGAGAAGGCACACGTCCGCCACTCCGGCGCACTCGCCATGGGGATGGACGGAGTGAACAACGCCGTGATCCCCGGCAAGGCGGACCCCGACGAGTACATCGCCGACGTCACCCGCGCCAACGACGGCATCGTGAACCAGCGCACGGTACGGCAGACGGCCGTTCGCGGGTTCGACATGGTGAAGCGCCTCGAAGGCTACGGGGTGAAGTTCGAGAAGGACGAGTACGGCGAGTACGCCGTGCGCAAGGTCCACCGCTCCGGCAGCTACGTCCTTCCCATGCCCGAGGGCAAGGATGTGAAGAAGGTGCTGTACCGGGTGCTGCGTGAGCGCTCGATGCGCGAACTGATCCGGATCGAGAACCGCGTCATGCCGGTCCGGGTGCTCACGGCCGGCGGCCGGGCCGTCGGCGCCGCCGGATTCGACACCCGCACCGGCGCGTTCGTGACCGTCTCCGCCGGCGCCGTCATCCTGGCGACCGGCGCCAGCGGCCGACTCGGCCTGCCCGCCAGCGGTTACCTCTACGGCACCTACGAGAACCCGACGAACGCCGGCGACGGCCACTCCATGGCGTACCACGCCGGCGCCGAGCTCAGCGGCATCGAATGTTTCCAGATCAACCCTCTGATCAAGGACTACAACGGTCCGGCCTGCGCCTACGTCGCCAACCCGTTCGGCGGCTACCAGGTCAACAACCGAGGCGAACGCTTCGTGGACTGCGACTACTGGTCCGGCCGGATGATGGCGGAGGTCGCCCGCGAGATCGAGTCCGCGCGCGGACCGGTCTACCTGAAGGTCAGCCACCTGCCCGAGAGCACGATCCAGGCGCTCGAAGGCATCCTGCACACGACCGAACGCCCCACCCGCGGCACCTTCCACGCCAATCGAGGCCACGACTACCGGACCCACGACGTCGAGATGCACATCTCCGAGATCGGGCTGTGCGGCGGCCACTCGGGATCAGGGGTCTGGGTCGACGAGAACGCCGCCACCACCGTGCCCGGCCTGTACGCGGCCGGTGACCTGGCCTGCGTCCCGCACAACTACATGATCGGCGCGTTCGTCTTCGGAGACCTCGCCGGAAAGCACGCCGCCCAGGAAGTCCTATCCGCGGGCGTGGCGCGCGCCGAACTCCCCGACGATCAGGTCGCCGCGGCCCACGAGCTCATCTACCGTCCGCTGCGCAATCCCGACGGACCGCCGCAGCCGCAGGTCGAGTACAAATTGCGCCGATTCGTGAACGACTACGTCGCGCCTCCCAAGACCGGCAGAAAGCTCGCCATCGCGGTCGAGACCTTCGAACGGATGACCGCGGAGGTCGCCTCGATGGGCGCCCGTACCGCCCACGAGCTCATGCGCTGCGCCGAGGTCGGATTCATCCTGGACTGCGCGATGATGGCTGCCCAGTCCTCCCTGGTGCGCACCGAAAGCCGCTGGGGCCTGTATCACCAGCGCGCCGACCTTCCCGAGCAGGACGACGCGGACTGGCTCGATCACCTCAACCTGCGTAAAGGTTCCGACGGCCGCATGGAGTTCCTCCGACGGCCCGTGGCCGCCTACCTCGTGCCGGTCGACGAGTACGAGCCGCGCCCCGACCGGCCGGTCCGCCTCCTTGGGCCGATCGTCACAGGGCTCGATGTCGCGCGGGCCGGAAGAGATGCGAACACGGCGTCGATGCCACAGCCGGCTGAACACGCCGATCGTGCCACGCCGGGGCAGTCGAGCCGGGCACGGATTCTGGACCTGTTGGCGCTGGCAGAGGAGGAACCCGGATCGGACCGGATGGCGGGCTACGTCACCGACTCCGCGCCGGAGGTACGCAGAGCCGTTGTCAGCGTGCTCACCGAGACCGCCCCACCGGAGGCCGGCCAGCTCCTGGCGACACTGCTCGCCGACGACGACGAGTCCGTCAGGCGCGCTGCCGCGGCTGGACTCACAGAGCTCGTCGAGGTACTGACTCCCGTGCCCGATCTCGTCACGGTCCTCAAGGACGCGCTCCGGCTTCCCGACCCGTATGTCAGGGCCGCGGTCATCGACCTCCTACGAGTACTGCGTGCGGGCGATCGGTCCTTGTTCGCTACAGCGTTGCAGGACGAGAAGCCGAGGGTGAGGGTCGCCGCCGTGCACGCTCTCGTATCACTCGACGAGGCCGAATCGCTGACCGTCGCGGTCGCCGACCCGGACCCCGTCGTGCGCATCGCCGCTGCCAAGGGCCTCGGCACGATCGGGCACCCCGGCTCGGCCGAACCGCTGATCCGCCTCGCCCGCGATCGGGACCCCTTCGTGCGCGCGGCCGCGCTGGAGGCCGCCCCGGTCTTGGTGGGCGATGACGCGCTCGCCGCCGCGGCCCTCGATGCCGTCGGCGACCAGGCGTGGCAGGTGCGCAAGGGCGCCGCTTCGGCCATCGGCGGACTGGCGGCCGACTCACGGTTCGGGTCCGCCGCGGCGGAGGCCTTGATCACTCTCCTGCGCGACGGGCACGCCGATGTCCGCAGAGCGGCGGTCCTCGGCCTGACGTCCCATGCGGGCCGACCGGATGTGGACCAGGCGCTCGCCGAGGTCGCGGACGATTCGGACGCTGATGTCCGCGCCTATGCGCGCCGACTCGTCCCCCGGGCGTGATGCCGGGTCGGATCAGGGCCGAAGACTTTGCGTCCCGAATCGTTCGCCTGCCGAAGGGGTGTCTCAATGCGGCGGGTTGGCTGACGTGGTGGTGCCCCGAACTCGTAGTGTCTGGACATGTCCACGCCAGACTCATCGAACCCGTCGGCCCTACCCGACTTCGACACCACCGCGTACCAGCTCACCGACGTGGTCACCCGACTGCGGCGGGCGCTGCGCACGTCGATCCGCACGGAGTACCCGTGGGAAGCCTTGCCGATGGCGCAGATCGAGCTGATGCAGGCGCTCAGCGACCAGTCGCCGGCCCGGATCGGCGACCTGGCGGCACGCCAGCGGCTGTCGGCCTCGACGGTGAGCGGGCTGGTCGGGCAGCTGATGACCGCCGGGTTGGTGGTCCGTGGCACCAACCTCCACGACCGGCGGGTCGCCGTGGTGGAGCTGACCGAGGCCGGCCGCCGACAGCTGGCGGAATGGCAGGCGGCGCATCAGCGGCGGATCGGAGCCGCCTTGGAACGGTTGGACGACGGCGAGAAGGTGGCGGTGGCGGCGGCGCTGCCGGCGCTGGCCAGGCTTGTGGAACACTTGGCCTCGGGGTCGGGATCCGGGGAGGACGGCGGCGCTTGACGCCCGCCGAGGGGCGGACCGCGTCATTCGAGTGGCGCCCTACCCGGGTGAACGAGGCTCCGGAAGCCGCTGGAATGGAATACCAGCGGCGCCGTCGAAGGATCGTCATCGAGGTCGTGGACGCGGAACACGATGATGTCGTGATCGCCGGCCGGGAAGACACTTTCGATGGAGCAGTCGAGCCAGGCGCTGGCTCCCTCGACGAACACCGCCCCGTCGGACGTCGCCCGGATGTCCAGAGCGGCGAAGCGGTCGGCGGTCTTGGACGACAGCTGTCGGCAGGCCTCCTCCTGGTGCGCCGCCAGGACGCTGATGCCGATGCGCGTGCTGGAGCGCAGCAGGGGCCAGGTGGCGGACTTGAGGTCCGCGCACACCGATACCAGGGCCGGTTCCAGGGACACGGACGTGAAGGAGTTGGCCGCCAGGCCCACGGGTGTGCCGTCGATGAGAGCCGCCACCGCGGTCACACCGGTGGGAAAGGCGGAGAAGATGCGGCGCAGTTCCTTGGGGGAGCGGACTTCGCCGAGCGTAGCGGGGCACTGGGTCACAGAAGTCTCCTATAGTCGCGCGAGGCGGTTCAGCCTCGGCGGTTCCATTCCTCGGCGAGCAACCGGTACGAGGCAACGCGGTCCGCGTGGTCGTGGGTGATGGTGGTGATGATCAGCTCGTCGGCGTCGACCGCGCCGCGCAGAATCTCCAGTTGGTCCGCGACCTGCGCCGCGGTGCCGACGAACTGGGTCTCCACCCGGTCGGCGACCAGGGACCGGTCCTCCTCGGTCCAGGGGATGGCGCGGGCCTCCTCCGGCGTCGGAAACGGAATCGCCCCCTCGGCCGTGCGGATGCTGCGCACCCACGCCCCGTAGCCGGACGCCAGTTCCCGGGCCTGCGCCTCGGTTTCAGCGACCACCACGTCGGCGGAGACACTCACATACGGCGCGTCGAGTTCGTCCGAGGGCTTGAACGCGGCCCGATAGCCCTCGGCCGCCTCCAGCACGGTCGCCGGGCTGACATGGTAGTTGGTCGCGAAGCGCAGCCCGTTCGCGCCGGCGACCTCGGCGCTCGCCCCGCCGCTGCTGCCGAGGATCCACAGCTGCAGGTCGGCCCCCTCGCCCGGGACGACGTGCGCCTCCTGGCCGTTGCCGTCGACGTATGTGCCGGCAAGCAGAGCGAGGATGTCCGTGACTTGGTCGACGTAGTCCGGGGTTTCGGCGTTGGGCTGCTGAAGCAGCGTCTTGTGGAGGACGAAGCGCGGGGACTTCAGCAGCGGTGTGAAGTCGAACCGCGGCGGGATACGCAGACCGTTGGGCGTGTACCCGTCGACCACGGCGGAAGCGGCGCCGACCAGCGCGGGCTCGCGCGATCCGCCGGGTGTGCGGCCGCCGCCGGACCGGCCCAGCCCGAGGTCGAAGCGGCCCGGGTACAGCGCGTCGAGCAGGCCGAACTCCTCGACGGTCGACAGCGAAGTGCGGTGGCCGAGCAGCACGGCGCCGGAGCCTAGGCGGATGGTGGAGGTCGCCGCGGCGGTCAGTGCGAGGACGACCGCGGGGCTGGTTCCCGCAACGCCCGGGTTGAGGTGGTGCTCGGCGAACCAGTAGCGCGCGTAGCCGAATCTTTCGGTCTGCCGGGCCAAGTCGACGCTGTTGCGCAGAGCCTGCGAGGCGGTCGATCCAGAGCTGATCGGCACCAGGTCGAGGACTGTGAGCGGGGTGTTGGCCATGGCGGATCAGACTCCTTGCTGGGGCTGGACGAGACGCACTGCCGGACGTGGCGCCGCGTCGGCGATGAACGCGGCGCGAGCGTAGGCTGCCGGATCGGCGCAGGCTGCCGTGGTGGCCGAGGAATGGGGCCAGGTGATCCAGTCCCACGGCGGATCCGGGATCGCCTGGCGCAGTACCGGCGCGATCTCGGACTGGAAGCGCTCCAACGACGCCCGGTGCTGGGCCTGGGTCAGGCCGGCCGGGTCAGCCTGGAGGTGCATGACCGTATGGCCGAACTGTTCGTGGTAGCGGTAAACCTTCTCCAGGATCTGCTGCGGGCTTCCGATCAGCGCCGAACTGCGTGATACGAAGTCCTCCAGCGTCGGGAACACCGGCTCGACGCCCAGGCGCTTGCACATCGCCAGGTGCCCGGCGAACACCGGCGCGTAGCCGCGCAGCGCTTCCTGGGACGTGGCAGCCGCATAGAATCCCGCGGTCCCCGCGCCCACGACCGCCTGCGCCGGGTCGTGGCCGTGGAACGCCCAACGCTCCCGGTAGTACCGGATCAGCTCGGCGTACGGCTCGATCGGGTTGGTGACGTTCGCCGAGAACAACGGATCGCCATAACGCGCGGCCAGGTCCACCGACTCCTTCGACGTGGCGCTGCCGTGCCAGACCCGGATCGGCTGCTGGAACGGCCGGGGCCAGACCTCCGCGTCGGTGAGGGAGGGGCGGAACTTCGGGACGGCCGTCACCTTGTCTTCGCGCCAGATACGCCGGAACAACTCGTAGGACTCGGCGTTGCGCTCCCACTGGTCCTCAGGCGTCACATGGAAAAGCTCGCGCTGTGCCGAGCCGTTGCCCTTGCCGATGATCAGCTCCAGGCGGCCGCCGGACAGGTGATCGAGCGTTGCGTAGTCCTCATATGCCCGGACCGGATCCAGCAGGCTCAGTGTGGTGACCGCCGTGAACAGCTTGATGCGGCTGGTCCTGGCCGCGATGTGGCTCAGGACGACCGTGGGGGAGGAGGAGATGAACGGCCGCTCGTGCCGCTCACCGACGCCGAACCCGTCGAAGCCCAGTTCCTCGGCCAGGACGGCGGCGTCGACGACCTGGCGGAACCGTTCGTTGGTCGAGACCTGGACGCCGGTCGCCGGATCCGGCGCGTGGACTATCAGGGATATGGTGATGAACTTCACGACACGGCTCCGGCGGCGGCCACCGCGGGCTGTTCCGCGTGCCGGTCCTTGCCGGGAGCGGCCAGCCCGAGGTGGTCGCGAAGCGTCGTGCCCTCGTAGTCCGCGCGGAACCGGCCGCGTTCCTGAAGGATCGGCACCACCTTGTCGGCGAAGGCGTCCAGGCCGCCGGGCGTGATGTGGGGGACGAGGATGAAACCGTCGGCGGCGTCGGCCTGCACCAGCTCGTCGATCTGCGTCGCGATGGTCTCGGCGGAGCCGATGAACGACTGCCGCGAGGTCTTCTCGATCATCAGCTCGCGAATCGACAGCTTCTTGGCTTCGGCTTCGGCGCGGTATTCGTTCGCCACGGCGATCCGGTCCCGGTAAAGCCGATCCGCGGCCCGGCCCTTGGAGATCGAGTCGCCGGACAGGTCAGGATCGATCTCCGGCAGCGGGCCGTCGGGGTCGTAGGCGCTCAGGTCCCGATTCCACAACTGCTCCAGGAACTTGATCGCGGTCTGGCCGCTGACCTGGGCCCGCCGCACCTCGACGGCCAGGTCCGCGGCCTCGGCGTCGGTGTCGCCGAGCACGAAGGTCGCGGCGGGCAGGATGAGCAGGTCCCCGGACGAGCGGCCGTACTCGGGCAGGCGGCGCTTGACGTCCGAATAGAACGCCCGGCCCGGCTCCAACTGGCTGTGCCGGCCGAAGATGGCGTCGGCGGCCGAGGCCGCGAACTCGCGTCCGGCATCGGAGTCGCCAGCCTGGAAGATGACCGGCCGCTCCTGCGGGGACGTCGGCACGTTGAACCGTCCGGCGATGTCGAAGTGCCGGTCGTGGTGCTCGAAGGTGCCGGCTTTCGGGTCGGACAGGAAGACTCCTGATTCCTTGTCTGCGAGGATCTCGTAGCCGTCCCAGGAGTCGAACAGCTCCCATGCCGTCCGCAGGAACGTTTGGGCGCGCTCGTATCGGTCCTGCTCTGCGAGGTAGCCGCCGCGGCGGAAGTTCTCGCCGGTGAAGGCGTCCCAAGAGGTGACCACATTCCAGGCGGCGCGGCCCTCGGACAGGTGGTCCAGGGACGCGAACTGCCGGGCCACCTCGTAGGGCTCGTTGAAGGTGGAGTTGATGGTGCCGGTCAGTCCGATCCGCTCGGTGACGGCGGCCAGCGCGGCCAGGACGGTGAAGGTGTCGGGCCGGCCGACCACGTCCAGGTCGTAGATCCTTCCGCCCTGCTCGCGCAGCCGCAGGCCCTCGGCCAGGAAGACGAAGTCGAACTTGGCGCGCTCAGCGGTCTGCGCGAAGTGCTTGAAGGACTCGAACTCGATGTGGCTTCCGGCGGCCGGATCGCTCCACACGGTCGTGTTGTTGACGCCGGGGAAGTGCGCGGCGAGGTGGATCTGCTTCACGGGCTTGGTCATGGTCGTCGGCCTTTCTCACAACGCCGCGAGGGCGGAGTCGGCGGCGTAGCGGCTGGCGGGCCGGGGCAGGCCCAAGTGGCCGCGCAGGGTGGAGGCTTCGTAGGCGGTGCGGAACAGACCGCGTGCCTGGAGTTCGGGAACCAGCCGGCGGGTGATCTGCTCCAGGTCGTGGGGGAGCGTCGCCGGCCGCAGCCGGTAGCCGGTCAGTCCGGCGTGCCGCCAGTCGGCGAGCAGGTCGGCCAGTTCCGACGGTGTGCCGGTGAAGATGTGCGCGTCGCTGGCATACGGCTGTCCGGCCAGGTCGTCGAGTCGGGATCGACGGTCCTCGGCAGCCTGCTCTGTCTCGTCGAGGAACACCACCAGGTCGCCGAACACGTGCAGGTTCTGCGAGCTCCGTCCGGCGGTCTCCTGCTCGGCGCGGATCTCCTCGACGATCGCGCGCGCCTGCTCGCGGTCGTGGGGGGTGACGAAACCCACGTCCGCGGCGCGGGCGATCAGCTGGTAGGGGATCGTCGAGTGCCCGAGCGCGGTGACGACCGGCTGGCCCTGCGGAGGGCGGGGCGTGATCGACGGTCCGCGCACGTCGAACCATTCGCCCTCGAAGTCGATGTGGTGCAGCTTGTCGCGGTCGATGAAGCGGCCGGTGGCCGCGTCGCGGATCTCCGCGCCGTCCTCCCAGCTGTCCCACAGCCGCCGTACCACTTCGATGTAGTCGGCCGCCTCACTGAAGTGCTCGGCGATGCGTGCCTGCACTTCGGGGGTGTTGATGTCCTGGATCCGGACCGGTTCGGTGGTGCGGCGGCCGACCAGAGCGAACTCGTACGGTTTGGCGGATATCTGGACCCGCAGACCCGCGCGGCCGGTTGCCGCGTAGTCGAGGCTGGCGATCGCCTTGGACAGGTGGAACGGCTCGGTGTGGGTGGACACGATGGTCGGCACGATGCCGATCCGCTCGGTCACCGGCGCCACCCGGGCGGCGACGAGCACCGCGTCCAAGCGCCCGCGGACCTGGTCGACACGGTCGTCGACATCGTTGAAGTCGGCACTTTGGACGCCGAAGGAGTCCTCGATGGTGACGAAGTCCAGCAAGCCTTCCTCGGCTTCGGCGACGAGGCGGGTCCAGTAGCCGGGGCGGAACAATTCCTCGGGACGGGCGTCCGGTTCACGCCAGGCGGCCGGGTGCCAGCCGGCGCCGTCGAGGGCGACTGCCAAGTGCAGCAACGGGTCAGGGGACATGCGGGGCATCGCTTTCTGAGGAGGGGACGCGCACAGACCGCCGGCGCCGGTGGAACGGCGCACACCCGGTCGCGGGGAAAGGCTCGCGGGCTCAAGCCCGGTGGCGGGAAAGGAGGTGAATAGTGCGCGGGGTCACCCGCACTGCGGTGCGGGACACAGAGCGCTGGCGATGCGCTGGAGGTCGATGTGGCGTCGCGAGTAATAGCCGATGGTGTGCCGCAACGCCTTCTCCTCTCTCGCATTCAGGAAAAACTCTATCGAGCTAATGGGGATAGTAGAGCACGGGGGAAGTTCGTCAAGAAGATCGTCCGTCTGCGTCTCGGATCGCGGACGGACGACCGTCTCGACATGAGGGTCCTGCTCAGGACTCGACCGGAACCCGGTATCCGGCGAAGACGACCGTGCGCCGCAATCGGAAGCCGAGCTCTTCGTACAACCGGATGGCGTTGGTGTTGTCGGCAGCGGTGTGCAGGAACGGGGTCTCGCCACGTTCCCGGATGCCGTGCGCGACGGCGCGGATCAGGCGCGTCGCCAGGCCCTGGCCCCGGAAGTCGGCGTGAGTGCACACCGCGCTGATCTCGGTCCAGCCTGGCGGGTGCAACCGTTCGCCGGCCATCGCGACCAGGCGGCCCTCGCGCCGTATCCCCAGGTAGGTGCCGAGCTCGACGGTGCGGCGCAGAAAGGGCCCCGGCTTGGCGTGCTCGACCAGCGCGAGCATGTCCGGGACGTCCGCGGGGCCGAGGTGCACGGCTTCGGGTTCGAGGGCCGTCAGCACGTTTTCATCGACCATTTGCACGCCGGGGATGCGCAGGACCTGTTCCCATCCCGGCGGCGGTGTCCGTTCGTCGCCGGCCGTGGGCAGCACGCCGCCGGGGCCGAGCAGCTTGGCGGCATCCCGCCAGTCCTGCTCGCCGGGGTCCGGCGGCAGGGCGGCGAACACTGAGACGTCGGGGTGGTACCGCAGGACTTCACCGACCGATTCGGCGAAGCGGGCGTGGGCTCCGAGCAGGGAAGCGCGAGCCGGACTGTCCAGGACGTGAGACGGGGCTGACGGATCAGCGGTCTTTGTTGGCATGCTGAAGACCGTACACAAACTCTACTTGTCCGATAGGCATCGTCTTGACGGTGAGATCGGGCGTCCAGACGAAGGCGAGGTGACCCGTGATGCGCGCTCAGTACTCCCAGTACTCCCAGTTGCGGGTCCTCCGGCGCCACGTCGATCTGCTCCGCGTCAACAGCGCTCAGTGTCCGGTGACCGCCCCGGTCTGCTGACTGGCGAGGCGTCCACTTCCCGACTTCTCCGCCTTCTCCGCGACGAAGAGCACCCGCCCTGCTGCGGGCCCCTTCGCCGTACGGCCCCGACGCGATGGAAAGCCCACCACCATGACTTTCGACGTATCCGAACGGATATCGCCTCCTCCAGACGTACCCGCGGACTCCGCCGTACCGACCGACGAGCAGCTTCTGGCTGCCCGCCTGGTTCCGCTGCGCCGGCCCGGGCAATGGATCTCCGCGGGAATCCTGCTGGTCCTGGCGGCGATGCTCTTCCACACCCTCCTGACGAACCGGCGTTTCCAGTGGCCGGTGGTTCGCGGGTACTTCCTCGAGTCCTCCGTGCTGCGCGGGCTGGAACTCACCGTCTGGCTCACCGGCGCCGTGCTGGCCACCGGCTACGTTCTGGGCACCGCGCTGGCCGCCGCGCGCCTGTCGAAGAACCCCGTTCTCAAGACGCTGAGTTTCGGCTTCGTCTGGCTCGTCCGCTCGGTCCCGATGCTGGTCCAGCTGCTCTTCTGGTACGAGTTGGCCTCGCTCTACCCGAGGCTGTCCCTCGGCGTCCCCTTCGGACCGGAGTTCGCCTCCTTCAAGACCGCGCACCTTTTCAGCGGCCTCCTCGCCGCCTACGTGGCGCTGAGTCTGGATGTCGCCGCGTTCTCCGCCGAGATCATCCGCGGCGGCATCCTGTCGGTCCCGGCCGGCCAGGTCGAGGCGGCGCAAGCACTGGGGCTGGGCCGCGGCCGGATCTTCCGCCGGATCGTGCTGCCGCAGGCCATGCCGTCGATCGTCCCGGCCTCGGGAAACCTGCTGATCGGGATGCTGAAGGCGACCTCCATCGTCAGCGTCATCGCGGTCCAGGATCTGCTGTATTCGGCGCAGCTCATTTACAACCAGAACTTCCAGATCATCCCGCTGCTGCTGGTGGCGACACTCTGGTACATCGTCTTGACGACGCTGCTGTCGATCGGCCAATACTTCGTCGAACGCCGGTACGCGCGGGGGTCGAACCGGCGGGGCGCGGGATTCGGGCAGCTGTTCCGGGGCAACCTGCCGCTGTTCCACCGCACCGTCTCCGCCTCGGGGACAGCGTCATGACGGCGGCCGGGCAGCCAGTCGTCCGCATCAGAGGCCTGAAGAAGGCCTTCGGTTCGCACCGGGTGCTGGACGGAGTCGATCTCGATGTCGCCGAAGGCTCGGTGACGGTGCTGCTGGGCCCGTCGGGCTCGGGCAAGTCCACGCTGCTGCGCTGCGTCAACCATCTGGAACGCCCGGACGCGGGCTTCGTGGAGGTGGCCGGTGAGATCGTCGGATACCGGCATCGGGAGGGCCGCCTTCATGAACTCCCCGCGCGGGAGGTGACTCGGCAGCGCTCGCGAGTGGGCATGGTCTTTCAGCAGTTCAACCTCTTCCCGCACCTCACCGTGCTGGAGAACCTGGTCGAGGCGCCGGTCTCGGTGCGCGGCGTCCCCCGAGGGCAGGCCGCGGCTTCGGCCCTCGACCTGCTGGCCCGCGTCGGCCTGGCCGGACGGGAGAACGCCTACCCGCGCGAGCTGTCCGGCGGCCAGCAGCAGCGGGTGGCCATCGCCCGCGCGCTGGCCATGGAGCCACGGCTGCTGCTGTTCGACGAGCCCACCTCGGCGCTGGATCCCGAACTGGTCGGCGAGGTCCTCGCCGTCATCCGGGATCTGGCGGAAAGCGGCATGACGATGATCGTCGTCACCCATGAGATCGGCTTCGCGCGGGAGGTCGCCGACACCGCGGTCTTCCTGGACGGCGGCCGGATCGTCGAATCCGGCGCTCCCGCCGATGTCTTGGACCGGCCCGGAAACGACCGTGCACGGGCCTTTCTGTCCGCCGTGCTTTAGCACTCCTCTCCATACCCATCCCGAAGGGACCACTTCCGTGAAAACCCCCGGCCGTCGTGGCCGCCGATCGCCCCTCGCCGCTTTCGTGGCGGCGACCACCCTGCTGGTGACCGCGGTGTCGACCGCGGCGTGCGGTTCGGCCTCGTCCCCGAAGCCGGTCGCCGGCGCGCCGGTGGCCGCCGAGGGCAGCACGTCGGGCTCGCTCCCGACGCAGGACGTCGTGTCAGGCGTCCAGGCCGATCCCGCGCTCAAGGCCGAACTTCCCGCCGCCGTCGCCGCCCGCGGCACCTTGCTGCTGGGCACCACCCAGCCCACCGGCCTGGCCGGACTGCCGCACGACGGCGTGGACGCCTCCGGCAAGGAAGTCGGCCTCGACGTGGACCTGCGCGACGCCATCGCCAGGAAGCTCGGCCTCACCTGGAGCACCCAGTACGGCACCTTCCAGACCATCATCCCCGGCACCCAGAACGGCAAGTTCGATGTCGGCTGGGGCAACTTCGGCGTGACCAAGGCCCGCGAGCAGATCGTCGACTTCGCGACCTACCTCACCGACGGCCAGTCCTTCCTCGGCTCGGCGGGCGTCAAGGCCGACAAGATCAGCACCTTGACCGACCTGTGCGGCTACAACGTCGCCACCAGCCCCGGCTCGACGTTCCAGCAGATCCTCACCGACGGCGCGGCCAAGTGCACCGCGGCCGGGAAGAAGCCCTATCAGGTCCAGTACTTCTCAGACAGCGCGCCGATCTTCCTGGGCCTGGCCAACGGCAAGGTCGACGTGATGTTCGGCCCGACGCTGAGCGTGAAGTACGACGCCGGGCATGTGCCGGGCACCAGGTTCCTGGGCCAGATCAGCTCCACGCCGGTCGGGGTGGTGGTGGCGAAGGGTTCGCCGTTGGCGAAGCCGCTGTCGGACGCGGTCAACGCGCTGATCGCGGACGGTACCTACGCCAAGATCTTCGCCAAGTGGGGGGTGACCGACACCGAGGTGACGTCGTCGCAGATCAATCCGGCACCGAACCTCTAGTGCCGCGGGCCGGGTCTCAGCGCGGAAGCCACGCCTCGGGGGACTCGGTCATGCGGCGGACGTGCTGGGGCAGCTTGCCGGCCAGGACGTGCGCGAGGCTCGTCTCGTCCAGCACCTTGCGCAGCGCGGCCCTCGCCGCGACCCACACCTCGGCCAGATTCTCGGCGGCGTTGGTGTACTCGCACTCGTGCGGCCGCAGGCCCCGCACCTCGGCCAGCGGGCCGTCGATGGCCCGGACGATCTGGCCGATCGAGATCGCCGAGGCCGGCCGGGCCAGGGTGTAGCCGCCGTCGGCGCCGCGGTGGCTGCGGATCAGGTCCGCCCGGCGCAGCTCCACCAGGATCGTCTCGACGAACTTGCGGGGCAGCTCTTGGTGGTCGATGAGGATGTTCGACTTGACCACGTCGGGACCGTGGGCAGCCAACTCCAACATGACGCGGACCGCGTAGTCCGCCTTCGCCGAGATCTGCACATCGCTGATGGTAACAGCCCGATTTCCTATCCGACCGATAGGGACACCCGTGATTGCTTTTCCAGGGAGACAGGACATGAGCAGTATCGACGCCGCGGCGGGCGAAGCCGTCGCGGCCGAACCGACCGGGCCGCCGGGCGTGCCGGCCGCGCCGGAACTGACCGGACAGCGCGTCATCCCGCTGCGCCATCCGGGCCGCTGGATCGCCACCGTCATCGTCGTCGTGCTGGCCGCGCAGTTCGTGCACGGGCTCGCGACGAATCCGTTCTACCAGTGGGACCGCTTCGGGTACTGGTTCGCGCGCCCGGTGATCCTGCGCGGTCTGTGGATCACGCTGGAGGTCACCGCCCTGTCGGCGGTCCTCGGTCTGCTCGGTGGGATCGTGCTGGCGCTGGCCAGACTGTCGCGCAACCCGGTGCTGTCCGCGGCCAGCTGGCTGTATGTCTGGCTGTTCCGTTCGGTTCCGTTGATCGTCGTGCTGCTGATCCTGTTCAACTTCAGTGCGCTGTACAAGACCCTGAGCCTGGGCGTGCCGTTCGGGCCGGGCTTCTTGCGCTTCGATGAGAACAAGCTGGCCACCGAACTCGTGGTGGCTACCGTGGGCTTGAGCCTGAACGAAGCGGCCTACGCCGCCGAGGTCGTGCGCGCCGGGATCCTTTCCGTCGACTCCGGACAGCACGAAGCCGCCGCCGCCCTGGGTCTGCCGAAGCTCTACCAGTTCCGCCGCATCGTGCTGCCCCAGGCTCTGCGGGCCATCGTCCCGGCCTATGTCAACCAACTGATCGGGTTGATCAAGGGCACGTCGCTGGTCTTCTATGTCTCGCTGCTGGACCTGTTCGGCGAGGTGCAGACGATGAGCAGCACCTATCCCGGGGACGTGGTGCCGCTGCTGTTGGTCGCGACGGTCTGGTACGTGATTCTCACCAGCGTCGTATCGGTGGTGCAGTTCTACGTCGAGCGCCACTACTCGCGCGGCGCGGTCCGCACGATGCCGCCGACGCCGCTGCAGCGTCTTCGGGCGGCGGTGCGGGTATGAACGCCATCGCGGCCGCCGTGGAGGTCCACGGCGCCACCAAGTCCTATGGTGCGCACAAGGTCCTCGACAACGTGGACCTGACCGTGTGCCCCGGGCACGTCACGGTGATCCTCGGCCCTTCCGGCGCGGGCAAGTCGACCCTGCTGCGCGTGATCAACCATCTGGAGAAGCTGGACGCCGGATATGTCAGCGTCAACGGAGCCCTGGTCGGGGTGCGGCAGCACGGTGACCGGCTCAAGGAGCTGAGCGAGCGCGCCATCCTGGCCCAGCGTGCCGACATCGGTTTCGTCTTCCAGAACTTCAACCTCTTCCCGCACCTGACAGCGCTGGAGAACGTGGCCGCCGCCCCGGTGGCGACCGGCCGGGCCACGAAGGCGGAAGCGCGGGAGAGGGCACGCGAACTCCTGACGCGGGTCGGGCTGGCCGACAAGGCCGACGTCCACCCTCGCCGGCTCTCCGGCGGCCAGCAACAGCGGGTCGCCATCGCCCGGGCTCTGGCCCTGCGGCCCGGCGTGGTCCTTTTCGACGAGCCGACCTCGGCCCTGGATCCGGAACTGGTCGGCGAAGTGCTGGCGACGATCAAGGACCTGGCCAGTGCCGGGACCACGCTCATCGTGGTCACCCACGAGATCGGCTTCGCCCGGGAAGTGGCCGACCAGGTCGTGTTCATGGACGGCGGCCGGATCGTCGAGCAGGGCGAGCCGGCCGAGGTCCTGGACCGGCCCCGGCATCCGCGGACCCGGGAGTTCCTCAGCAAGGTTCTTTGACGTCCTTCGATCATCCCCGCATCACCCACCGACATCACCCACCGAGGAGAAACCAACCCATGTCCACCAAGCTGCTCCGGCTCGCCACGCCCGCGATCGCGGCCTGTCTGCTGCTGTCGGCGTGCTCCAGCAGCACGTCGAACAAGCAGAGCGACAGCACGCCGGCCGCCGCGGGCTCGACCGTCGTGCACGTCGGCTCGCTGTCCAACGGCGCCGGGACCCAGACCGACATCACCGTCACGCAGCAGGACGCCATCCGCGCCGAACTGCCCGCCGCCATCCGTGACGGAGGCACGCTGAAGGTCGCCGTCGGCGCACTGCCCGCGGGCTTCCCGCCGCTGGCCTACATCGGCAGCGACCAGCAGACTCTCACCGGCTCCGAGCCGGACCTGGCCCGGCTGGTCGCCGGAGTGCTCGGGCTCAAGCCGACCTTCGACAACGCCACCTGGGACAACATGTTCGTCGGCATCGACAGCGGCAAGGACGCGGTCGGCTTCGCCAACATCACCGATACCGAGAAGCGCAAGGAGAAGTACGACTTCGCCAGCTACCGCGAGGACAACCTCGGGTTCGAGACGCTGAAGTCGAGCGCGTGGTCGTTCTCCGGCGACTATCACGCGCTGGCGGGCAAGACGGTCGCCGTCGGGTCCGGGACCAACCAGGAGAAGATCCTGCTGGAGTGGCAGACCAAGCTCCGCTCCGAGGGCAAGGACATCAGCATCAAGTACTACCCGGATTCCAACGCGGTGCTGTTGGCCCTGACGTCGGGGAAGATCGATGTCTACCTCGGCCCGAACCCCGGCGTCGCCTACCAGGTGACCCAGACCTCGAAGTCGGCGAACCCGACCCGGATCGCCGGGGAGTATTCGGGAGCGGGTGCGACCTTGCAGGGGCTGATCGCGGCCACGACGAAGAAGGACAGCGGGCTGGCCAAGCCGATCGCCGACGCGATCAACTACCTGATCAGCAACGGCGAGTACGGGAAGTGGCTGGCGGCCTGGAATCTCGGCACCGAGGCGGTGCAGAGCTCGCAGGTCAACCCGCCGGGCCTGCCGCTGACCAACTCCTGACCCGCAACGGATGCGGCCCCGGCCCCGACTTCCCATGTTGAGGCCGGGGCCGCCGTCGTGTCGGGCGTGGGGCTTCGGGCCGGACGACTACCGGCGGACCCGACGCTTCCGCTCTCCAGCCTCGATGGCGACCGCGAGCCGGTTGCCGGCCGGCGGCAGGGGGCAGATGAAGTGGTCGCTGAACGCACAAGGCGGCAGCCAGGCACGGTTGAAGTCGATGACGGTGGCGCCGGCCGCATCCGGCGCGGGGAGAGTCAGGCGCCGGAAGCCGAACGTGGTCTCGCCGTTGGTCGTGTCACCGAAGACGACGCCGATCCCGGCTTCGTCGAGCGTCGCGGCCAGGGTGTGGACCCGGTCGCCGAGGGAGAAGCGCACCTCGCCGGTCAAGGCCAGATCCCGCTCGTTGCCGTCGGCGTTGGGGACCGCCTCGATCCGGACTTCGTCGTACGGGCTGTAGGCCGCGGGCACGATGAGCGTCTCGTCATAGGCGTAGCGGTCGATGCCGTCGAAGGACCGCAGGTTCGGCGCGGCGGGGTCGTAGATGCGCACCGCCACCTCGCCCTCGCGCAGGATCGGCACCAGCTTCAGGTCGCGGTGGGCCAGCACCGAAGGACTGGCGGCGGTGTCCGGGGCGAGCAGGACGACCCCGTCCACGGCCCGGCCGTCCAGCACCAACTCGTCGGCGGCTGACGCTTTCAGCCGGATCAGCCCGTCCGGCGCGGGCGACCACAGACCGGGCAGGCCCTCGATCGTCTGCTCGTCGGTGAGCCAGCTGGTCGCGACCAGGGTCAGGATGCCGTACGGGGCGCGGGCGGCGGCTTCGCGGGCGTCGGCCCAGTCCTTCCAGTCCTGCCAGTCCTGCGGCGGGATGTTCGTCGTCACGGGGTACTCCTTGGTGTGGGCGGGACGAGATGGCGGTGGATGCGGCCGGCTCATGCCACGAGCGGCAGCTCGGCGGCGAGCCAGGCGTGGGTGTGCGGCAGCAGCTGGTCGGCGGGCCGGCGGCCGGTCGAGGCTTGAATCCAGTCGACGGCCGGTATGCGGGCCTTGTGGCGCTCGCCGGCCAACGTGATGAGCGAGCCCTGGCCGTCCACGGCGATCGGGGCGGATCCCGGTTCGCCGCCGCGCTCCGCCACGGCCGCCAGGAAGCCGCTGACCAGGTTGACCGCGACCGGGTCGGCGTGGCCGGGCCGGCCGAGCGCCTGGGCCAGGTCCAGGCCGTGGACGACGGCCGCCACCAGCCGGGTCACCGTGAATTCGGCCAGCTCGAGTCCCTGAGCCGGACCGCCCAGGATCAGGTCCGCCTCGCCCGAACGCAGGACGGCGATGGCGGTCGCGGTGGCGGCGCGGTGTTGGGCCGCGATATTCGCGATACCGGTCCGGACCGGGCGTCCGGCATCCGCTTGTGCTTCGGCTTGTCCTTCAGCTTCGGTGGCGGAGCTCGTCGAACCCCGGCGGAACCAGTCGACGGCATCGAGCTCTGACGGCGGGCCCGGCGCTTCCCGCGTCGCGGCCACCACTTCCTCGGCGATGGCGGTCAAGCGGGTGAGCCGGACAGCGGCACGCCGGCGGTCCCGGCGGGCGACGTCGCGCCAGTCACCGGCGAGCAGCGGTTGAACCAGCTCGTCCAGGACCGCGTACTGGAACGCCAGCGCTTCGCAGGCCCCTTCGAAGGTCGGACGACCGGCCCACAACCACCAGTCGTAGGCGCGGGGCGGCTTCGCCGGTGGTGCGAGGCGCGATCTGGGGGCGCGGACTTTCGAGTTCTTGGCGGGTGCGGCTGAATTCCTGGCGGGCACAGTGAATCGCCCCTTCTGGTCGTGCGGGCAGCCGAAAGCTGACGGGGGTCAGAAGTACTGGGAGCTGCCGGAGACATCCGGCGTGATCATGGGGATGAGATCAGCGGCGTTCGTCCGCGCCGCGTGGAGATCAACAGCATCGCGTCCGTCAGCGACAGGACGAGGACCAGACCCGACCGAAGTCGATGTGGCTCCTGGACACGAGCCGGATCAGCTTCACACTTTCATGGATATCAGGACGCGATGGCGCCGGTCAATGGTCGTTCGGGAGTATCCGATCCATCGGTGGGAAGAAGATTCGGGCACCGAAATAAGTGGCATCGGAAATGGTCTGGAGATCAATGTTTTCGCTGTCCATATCGCGGACGGAAAATGGACGCGCATTCTTTCCCGTGTCACGCTCTAGCCATGTCTCGCGATGGAACAGCGCTCGTCAGTCGACGTCACGTCGACTTCGGACGGCTGTCCAGCACCTGCTGTACGCCGATGCTCTGACCTTCCGGCGCGTTACGATCCGGGGCGAACATCTGCCACCGGCCGACTGATTTCCCTTTCCACTCGACCAACGCGGCGGCATCGTCGCTCGCTGCCGCCGGGGTATCCGGCGATCCGTTATGGAGTCTTCCTGTGATAGGCATCAAGTCTCTGCTTCGCTCCGCCGTGGCTGTCGGCGCCGCCGTCGGGATCGCCGTGTCCGCCGCCGCGTGCGGCTCATCGAAGAGCTCGGGCCCGGATCCGAAGTCGGGCCCGGATTCGAAGGCCGCCTCCTCCTCTGGCGGATCGGCGGCCTCGGAGTTGCGGCTCGGCTACTTCGCCAACGTCACCCACGCCACACCGTTGGTCGGTGTCGCCCACGGCGACTTCGCCAAGGCGCTGGGCGCCACCAAACTGTCCACACAGATCTACAACGCGGGTCCGGCCGAGATGACCGCGCTGCTGGGCGGCCAGCTTGACGCGGCCTATGTGGGCCCGTCGGCGGCGCTGTCGGCGTACGTGCAGTCCCACGGCGAGGCGTTGAAGATCGTCGCCGGTGCCACGACCGGCGGTGCGGAGCTGGTGGTGAAGCCGGACATCACCTCGGCGGCGCAGCTGAAGGGCAAGACCCTGGCCAGCCCGCAGAAGGGCAACACCCAGGACGTCGCACTCCGCTTCTGGCTCAAGCAGCAGGGCCTGACCGCGAACGCCGACGGCACCGGCGACGTCTCGGTGAACCCCCAGGACAACGCCAGCACTCTGGACCAGTTCAAGGCCGGGCACATCGACGGCGCCTGGCTGCCGGAGCCCTGGGCCTCGCGGCTGGTCACCGAGGCCGGGGCCAAGGTGCTGGTGGACGAGAAGGCCCTGTGGCCGAACGGGCAGTTCTCCACCACCACCCTCGTCGTCGCCAGCGACTACCTCACCAAGCATCCGGACACCGTCAAGGCCCTGATCGACGGTCAGATCGCCGCCAACGCCTGGATCACCGCCGACCCCGCCGACGCGCAGAAGACGGTGAACAGCGAGCTGAAGCGGATCACCGGCAAGTCGCTGTCGGACGCCGCGATCGCCCGGGCCTTCACCGAGCAGCAGGTCACCAACGACCCCGACGCGGCCACTCTGCAGACCTCGCTGGACCACGCCGTGGCCGTCAAGCTGCTGAAGAGCACCGACCTGCACGGCATCTTCGACCTGTCGATCCTCAACACCGAACTCGCCAAGAACGGCCAGACGGCCGTGTCCGACGCCGGTCTGAGCAAGAAGTAGCCGAGGGGAGCAGATCATGACCGCCACGATCGAGAAAGAGCTCGGGGACACCGCCATCCGCACCGGCCCGGCAGCGCGCCTGTCGGGAGTCACCAAAACATTCCGCGATGGCGGCGCCCCGGTCCTGGAGGGCATCGACCTGACTGTCGCTCCGGGCGAGTTCGTGTGCTTGCTCGGTGCCTCGGGCTGTGGCAAGTCGACGTTGCTGAACATCGTCGCCGGCTTGGACGCGCCGACGCGGGGCACGGTCGAGGTGCCTTCCGGCCGGGCTGCGCTGATGTTCCAGGAATCAGCGCTGTTCCCATGGTTGACCGCAGGGGGGAACATCGACCTCGCGTTGCGGCTGCGCGGCGTGAACAAGAAAGACCGACGGTCCGAGACCGAGCGACTGCTGAAGCTGGTCCGGCTGGAGAACGCCTATGAGAAGCGTCCGCACCAGCTCTCCGGCGGTATGCGGCAACGAGTCGCGCTGGCCCGCGCCCTGGCCCAGGACGCGAAGGTCCTGCTGATGGACGAACCCTTCGCCGCCCTCGACGCCATCACCCGCGACGTGCTGCACGAGGAGCTCGTCCGGCTGTGGGAGGCCACCGGGCTCGCGGTGCTGTTCGTCACGCACAACGTGCGCGAGGCCGTACGCCTCGGCCAGCGGGTCGTGCTGTTGTCCTCCCGCCCCGGCCGGATCGCGCGCCAGTGGCAGGTGGACATCCCGCAACCGCGTCGAGTAGAGGACAAGGCGGTCGCCGACCTGTCGGTGGAGATCACCGAGCACCTGCGCAAGGAGATCAGTCGTCATGGCCGCTGACACGGCCGAATCTCTGGCGACTGTCGAAGCTTCTGTGACGCGCGTTCCACCCGGCGGCTGACCTGGCGCCGGGTGCCGCCCGCGGACCGCCTCCCACCAGGCGGTCCGCGGCGTTCTGCGTCAGCGCGTGCTCAGATCCGCGGACACTTCCTCAGCCCACAGATTCGCCGGCCTGGGCAGCCCGTAGTGCTCGCGCAGTGTCCGGCCCGTGTACTCGGTGCGGAACAGCCCGCGGCGCTGCAGGATCGGCACTACCTGGTCGACGAAATCGGCCAGACCACTGGGAAGTGCCGCCCCCATGACGTTGAACCCGTCGGCGGCGCCGGCCTCGAACCAGGACTGGAGCGCGTCGGCGGTCTGCTCGGGCGTGCCGATGAACGTCCAGTGGCCGCGGCCGCCGCCGAGGCGGCCGAGCAGTTGCCGCACGGTCAGCCGCTCGCGCCGGGCCAGTGCGACGATCAGCGCCGAGCGGCTGCGCGCTCCCTCAATGTCATCGCTGTCCGGGATGTCGTCCGGCAGCGGCTCGTCCAGGGCCAGCCTCCCGATCGGCACCTCCAAAATCTCCGCCAGTTGCCGCAGCCCGTACTCCGGTGAGATCAGGTCCTCCAGCTCCTGCGCCTTGCGCTGCGCTTCCTCCTCGGTGCCGCCAAGGATCGGGACGATGCCCGGCAGGATCTTCACCGTCTCCGGCGCGCGCCCCAACGCCGCAGCCCGCTCTTTCAGGTCGGCGGCGAAGGCCTGGGCGTCCGCGAGTGTCTGCTGCGCCGTGAACACGGCCTCGGCGTACCGGGCCGCGAAGTGCTTGCCGTTGTCGGAGGATCCGGCCTGGACCAGCAGCGGGTGGCCCTGGGGCGGTCGCGGAACGTTCAGCGCGCCGGCCACGCGGTAGAACTCGCCGTGGTGTCCGAGCGCATGGATGTGCTCCGGGTCGGCGTAGCGGCCGGTCGCCTTGTCCGCGACGATGGCCTCCTGCGCCCAGCTGTCCCAAAGGCGTCGCGACACGTCGACGAACTCCGCCGCGCGGCGGTAGCGGTCGGCGTGGTCCGGACGGCCTTCGAACCCGAAGTTGCGCGCCGTTTCGGAGTCGGCGGTGGTGACGATGTTCCAGCCGGCCCGCCCGCCGCTGACGTGGTCCAGCGAAGCGAAGCGGCGCGCGAGGTTGTAGGGCTCGTTGTAAGTGGTCGAGGCCGTGGCGATCAGCCCGATCCGCTCCGTGGCCAGCGCCAGCGCGGTGAGCAGGACGGTGGGCTCGAGTTGTCCGGCCGGCCGGAACTCGGCGCCGCGGTGCAGCACCGGGCCGTCGGCCAGGAACAGGGAGTCCAGCTTCCCGCGCTCGGCGAGCTGGGCCAGCGCGATCCAGTGCCGCACGTCGAAGTCGGCGTGCGGGTCGCTCTCGGGGAGCCGCCACGCCGCCTCGTGGTGGCCGGAGCTCATCAGGAAGGCGTTGAGATGCAGCTGTCTGGGTTGCCCGGTCATGGCTCAGCTCCCGTCGAAGGTGGCCGGCAGCAGATTCTCGACGATGCCGTGCACGTCGACCGGCCCGGTGATCTGCTTGGCGGCGATGAAGGTGTCGGCGAGTTTCTGCTCGGCCTGAACGGTGTCGTCGGAGATGTAGCGCACCGTCACCGTGCCGTTCTCGACCACGATCTTCGCCGTGGCGGCGTCGACGCCGGTCTCGGCCTGGACGTCCTTGGCCCACACGTCGAGGTGGTTGTCGCCGTATTGGTAGGCACGGCCGAGCCGGGCCAGCAGGTCCGCGACCAGCGCGCGTCGCTTGGGGTCCTGAACAGACTTGTCGGAGGCCACGTAGAACCCGACGTTCGGGTCCAGCGGCCGGGTCCCGGCGGCCAGAATCCGCGCACCCTTCTGCACATCGAGGGTGACCTGCGGGTTCCACAGGGACGCGGCGTCCAGCTGTCCGCTGGCGAACGCGGACTGCAGAGCGGCGGGCGCCAGGTTCACGAAGGTGACCGAGTCCGGTCCGAGACCCACACTCTGCACGGCGTTGAGCAGAAAGCCGTGGGCCGAACTGCCCGCCGGGTAGCCGACCTTCTTCCCGCGCAGGTCGGCCAGCGTCTTGATGGGGGAGTCCTTCGGCACGATCAGGTAGTCGCCGGCCTGGCCGTCCTTGGCGGGCAGCTCCTCGGCCACCACCTTGAACCCCGGGGTCTTGGCCGCTCCGTTGAGCGGTGGCACATCGCCGACGTCGCCGAGGTCGATCTGACCGGCGGCGGCTGCCGCGACCAGCGGCGGCCCGAACGGGAAGACCGCCCACTTGACGTTGTAGGGCGCGCCGTCCAGGGCGTGGGAGTCGCGGACCAGGGAGACGATGCCGCTGCTCTGCTGGCCGATCACCAGCGTCGGTTTGTCGGTAGAGCCCGAGGAGGCGCTCTTGGCGCCGGAGCTGCACGCGGTGACGCCGACGATGAACGCGGCTGCGGCGAAGGCCGCCAAAATTCGGCGGCGGTGTTTGAGACGGGATATGGAGATTGTCATTATCTTGCTTTCATCGTCAGTTGGACATGGAGGGATGGTCAGTCGGTGAGTGCTGTGGGCGAGGCGGCCTGTGCCGTCTCGCCCACGTGATGGTCTGCGGAGTCCGCCGGTACCGGATCAGTGCCCAGCGGTTTTGGCGACGTCGAGCCCGAGTTCGGCCAGGAGCCGGGCTCGCAGGTGGTCGCGGGCTGTGCCGTGGCTGCGCTCCTCGACGGACAACCGGACCGGGAACTCGGCGCCGATGCGGCCGTCGCGGAGCACGATGACGCGGTCGGCCAACACGATCGCTTCGTCGACGTCGTGGGTGACCAGCAGCATCGCGGCGTCGTGCTTGGCCCGCAGCCCGCGCACGAGGTCGTGCATGCGCAGCCGGGTCAGGGCGTCCAGTGCGGCGAACGGCTCGTCGAGCAGCACCAGGTGCGGGTCGGAGACTAGAGCGCGGGCCAGCGCGACGCGCTGCGCCTCGCCGCCGGACAGCGTGCGCGGCCAGGCATCGGCGCGGTCGCGCAGCCCTACCTCGTCCAGCACCTTCAGGGCCGTGGCCTTGGCGTCGCGGCCGCTTGTGCCGATGGTGACGTTGCGCCACACCCGTTGCCAGGGCAGCAGGCGGTCGGCCTGGAACACGATCGCCCGTTGTCTCGGGACCGTGACGCGGCCGGCATCGGGCAGGTCCAGGCCGCCGAGCAGGCGCAGCAGCGTCGATTTCCCGGACCCGGACTGGCCGAGCAGGATGACGAACTCCGACGGGGCGATGTCGAGATCGAGCCCGTCCAGGACGGTGCGGTCGCCGAAACGGCGGACCACGCCGCGGACTCGAACGGGGGGAGTGCCTGGTACGGCGGCAACGGTGGCAACGTTGGGACCGGCGGCCGGCTTGAGGATGTGGTCCGCCGCCGAAGACGTCAGGGTGCTCACGCTGCGGCCCCCTTGCCCTGCGGACGCCAGGTGAGCAGCAACCGCTCCAGGAGCCGCACGATCTGGTCTGCGGAGAGCCCCAGGATCGCGTAGAGGACCAGGCCGAGGAACATCTCGTCGATGCGGTTGTAGCTCTGCGCCTGGCCGATCATGAAGCCGATGCCGGAGTCGGCGTTGATCTGCTCGGCGACGACCAGACCCAGCACGCTGTAGGCCAGGGCGAAGCGGAACCCGACGAGCGCGCCGGGCAGGGCGCCGGGCAGCAGGACCCGGGTGATCAGGCGCCACCGGGAGGCGCCGGCCGCCGTGGCCATCTCGACCAGCCGGGCGTCCACGCCCCGGATGGCGTTGAACAGGTTGACGTAGATCGGGATGCCGGCGCTGATCGAGATCAGGGCGATCTTGGAGGCGTCGCCGATCCCGAACCACATGATCATCACCGGCAGCAGGGCCAGGAAGGGGACGGTCGCGAGGATCTGGACCGGGCCGTTGAACAGCTGCTCGCCGAGCCGGGACAGCCCGGCGGCGGTCGCGGCCGCGGCCCCGATCGCGCCGCCGACGAGCAGCCCGGTCAGCGCCCGCAGCAGCGAGACCCGCAGGTCTTCGCCCAGGGTCGAGGGCGTGCCGACTTGCCAAAGGTGCACCGCCGCGCGGCCGACCTCGATCGGCGAGGCGGACACGCTTGGAGACAGCCAGCCGCGCCAGCTCGCCACCTGCCAGAGAATCAGCAGGGCGAGCGGGACGGTGTAGATGCCCAGCGGCGAGCGGAGGCGGCGGGCGAGTCGGCCCGCTCGGGGCGGGGCGGCCTCGAAGGTCTCGAAGGCGACGGAGTTCTCGAAGGCGACGGAGTTCTCGAAGATGTCGGAGTTCTCGGGGGCGTCGGAGTTCTCGGCGGCCAGGGCCCCGAACGCGCCGCCTCGGGCCGGATCGCCGACCGTCGGTGGCGAGGCCGGCACCGTGGCCGGCACGGCGCCGGTATCAGTGGTCGTCATCGCCGTCACGCGCCCTCAGTGACGTCGGCGATGACCGAGTAATGCGAGCTGTCGCCCTTGATGGAGTAGCTGTGCTTGCCATTGATGCCGACCGGGATGTCGCCGGCGACGGTGACCCGGTTCAGGCGGCGCGGCAGATCGTCGTAGTTGTCGATGGCGTAGTGCTGGGTGATCCGGTTGTCGAACAGCACCAGCTCGCCCACGGACCAGCGCCAGCGCAGCACGTTCTCCGGGCGCGTGACGTAGGACTGGAACAGGCGCAGCAGGTCCCGGGACTCTCCGCGCGAGAGCCCCACGATGCGCGAGGCGAAGCCGCCGACGAACAGGCCGCGCTCGCCGGTGAGCGGGTGGACGCGGACCACCGGGTGCGCGGTCTCGAACTCGATCGAGCGGAACTGGGCGCGGCGCTCGTTCTCGGCCTCGTCGGCGCTTTCCTGCGGCACCGCGTAGTCGTAGTCGTTGGTGTGGACGGCCCACAGCGTGTCGGCCAGAGCGCGCAGCGACTCCGGCAGGTCGCGGTAAGCGGTGGCACTGTTGGCGATCAGCGTCTCGCCGCCGTAGGGCGGGATGACGATGCTGCGCAGGGTACTGAGCTGCGGCGGGTTCACGACGAAGGTGACGTCGGTGTGCCACTGGTTGGAGCGGCCCTGCTCGCTGTCCACCGGCAGGATGTTCGGTGCGCCGGGTTCGGCCGGGACGGTCGGATGCGCGGTGGTCAGCTCGCCGAAGGCGCGCGCGAAGCGCTGCTGGCCCTCGTCGTCGAGTCCGGCGTCCCGGAAGACCAGGGCCTTGTGCTCGTGCAGCGCGGCGCGGATCGCCGCGACGGTGCCGGGCGCGAGGTCGCGAGTCAGGTCCAGGCCGCGGACTTCGGCGCCGATGCGGGCGGTGATCTTGCGGACGTCGAGAACGGTCCGGGTGGTGACGGCAGTCATTCGATGTCTCCTTGCGGAAATGATGTCGTGCGATATGCGGGCAGGGGTGGTCGGCTCGTCCCGAAGAATGGCAATGGGGCGTGCTGGAAAAAGGTGAAGTCACATGCACCGGTCATCCGGGAATAGGTCCCGGGCGGTGTCTTGGCTGGTCAGCGACAGCTGGTGGTCGTCGCGCGCATCTGGTCGACGACACGGCGCCGCGTGAACGCGCGTCGCGGGAATGCGACGGGATTCGGCGCCGGGATGCTGGACATGAATCCATCATCAGTGCGCTGTGAGCGCGGCGTCAACATTCGGCTTCGTTGAATTAAGTCGCCATTCGTGATCCGGCTCACGGCGCGGCTCGCAGAGGAGCGACCGCGAGAGGGTCGCGGTAGAGCACGTCGAGCGCGACGGTGCCGGCGGCGATGGCCAGGGGGCTGCGCATGAAACTCGACACGACGACCGAAGGATGCCGGGTGCGGGCGAGGAAGCTGTGCTCCACGAGCTCGGCACGCAGCGCCGCGAATGCTTCGGCGAATCGGGCGGTGCCGCGGTCGACGACCAGCACGACGTCGGGGTTCAGGAAGTCGGCCAGCGGCGCCAGAGCACGGCCGGCGAGCGTGGAGCGCGCCACGAACAACTCGCGCGCCGCGGCGTTTCCGGCGTCAGCGATCCGCAGCAGGGCATCGACGGCGTCGGATCCCTGTGCCGGAGTGTCGATGAGTCCTGCGGCGGCGCCCTGCTCCACCAGGCGCAACTCCGACAGTGCGGTCTGCAGGCAGCCGCCGCGGCCGCACTCGCAGACGTGGCTGCTTCCCGGGACCGGCCAGTGCGCGACGTCGCCTGCCCCGGACCGCGGACCCCGGTTGACGTGGTCGCCCAAGGCGAAGGCGGCGTCCACCACGTTGCCGGCGAACAGCGCGAGCACGCTGTGCCGGGGATCGAGGCGGCCGAACAGCTGCTCGGCCCGGATCAGGGCCCTGGTGTGGGAGTCGGCGTGCACGGGGATAGGAGCGCAGTGGCCGCGGCCCGAGCTCGGGACGCCGTCAGTGGCCCGGTCCCGCCCGGCCAGCCGCCGCGCCACGATCGCCGTGGCGGGCACGTTCCGCCAGCCCAGCAGCCGGTGTTCGGCCACGGTGCCGGCATCGCGGTCCACCCAGCCGCCACTAGCGAATCCGACGCCGAGCAGGCCGGAGCCCCGGGCATGAGTCGCGGCCAACGCGTGGAGGGCGTCGGCAGCCTGGGTCAGGACGGCCTCGGCGGGAGCGCCGGCATGCGGCAATCGATGCTCGGCGACCACCCGACCGCGCAGATCCAGGACAGCCACGGTCGTCTCGGCCAAGGCGATGTGCACAGCGCCGACCACGGCGGTCGGCGCGAGGTCCAAGGGCACGTGCGGACGGCCCATACCGTTGGCCGAGGCGGTGCCGGGCAGCTCGGTGACCAGCCCCCGAACGATGAGCTCCGAGCTGTGGCCGGTCACCGAGGCCGGCGACAGGCCACTGAGACGCGCCAGAGTGCTGCGTGGACTCGGACCTTCGCGCAGCAGCGCACGCAGCAGCAACCCGGCGCTGTCGGTGCGGGTTGTGCGGTTGGCGCGCCCGCTGTGCGCGGTGCGCCGGACCGGCGCGGCGACCATGATCTTCTCGGCAGTACGCATAGCTCGTGGCTCCGCTCGGCTTAGGTCACAGAGAACAGGTCATTCAGTCCTTCATCGCTGACGGCGGCGACAGCGGCGGCGTGATGCGAGCATGAAGCGATCCCTCGGGAGGCGGGCGCGGCGGGTATATCCCACCATAGCTGTAGGGATTCCCGAGTTTAAGAAGGTGACCACATGGCGGGATCCGACACCGCCGCCGGCTCGCACGGATCGGTAAGGGCCGAAGGCGGCGCCAGCGGTGCGCTGGGTGTCTGCGGAGATGCGAAAACTCCAGCCCAGAAATCTGAGCTGGAGCCTGATGCGGGTGCGCTGCCAGGGACTTGAACCCCGAACCCGGTTGGAAGTCGGCTGGGCCCAATACCTCACTGCGGTCATGGCGACGTCCGGCGGCGCGTGTGCGGGACGCCGTACAGGCCTCAGCACGTGGGTCCTGCCCAGCCGCTGATGTCCGGGGCGTCGGTGATCACCATCACCAGGCCGGCGCGGATGAGCGGCTGGTCGTCGGCCAGCAGGACCCTGATCACGCCCGGACCGGCCGTCACGCGGCGACGGTCCCGCGGCCGTAGGCGGGTAGTTCCCTTCGCCGGTGAAGCACCGGAGCCGATGGGACGGTCGTCCCTGATCCCCGCCGTCGACGAAGCGATGGAGACGGCATGCGAGGTGTCTGCCAGCACGGGCGAGGCGCCGACGCCCGGCATCGGTGTACGACGTGTCGAGGATGACGGTGGTTGGCCCCCGGCGACAGGCTCGCGTGCCCAGAACCTGCCCAGGCTGGGTGCATGTCGTTCTCACGCTTCCTCATGCCGCCGCTCGTGTGAGTCAGCGCCGCGTGCCGTGTGAGTGATGCCGGTGCGGGTAACCCTCGCGTCATGGATACCGAGATCAGCGTGCGGGTCGACGGGGTTCCGCGTCGGTTGACCGTCGACACGCGCTCGACGCTGCTCGATGTCCTGCGCGAACGGCTGGGAGTGACGAGTCCCAAGAAGGGCTGTGACCACGGGCAATGTGGCGCGTGCACGGTCTTGTCCGGCGGGCGGCGCGTGGTGAGCTGCCTGGTGCTCGCGGTCACCCAGGATGGGTCCGAGGTCGTCACCGCCGAGGGGCTCGCCTCCGTGGTGGCTGCCGATGATGAGGGGCTCGGCGACGACCTGCATCCGGTGCAGCGGGCCTTCATCGACTGCGACGCGTTCCAGTGTGGCTACTGCACCCCGGGGCAGGTCGTTTCGGCGGTCGGGATGCTTGGCGAAATCGCGCGGGGCTGGCCGAGCGCCGTCACCGGCGGCACGGGGGAGCCGCGGTTGGACCGTGCCGAGGTGGCCGAGCGAATGAGCGGCAACCTGTGCCGCTGCGGGGCCTACGTCAACATCGTGGCCGCCCTTCAACAGGTCGCGGGGGCGTCAGCCTCCCGGCTGACGGTCGGGACGGGGCCGGCCGAGTGAAGCCGTTCGACTACCGCAGCCCCACCGACGCGGCGGAGGCCGTGCGCAGCGTCGCGGGGGATCCGACCGCGGTGTTCCTCGGCGGTGGTACGAACCTGGTGGACCACCTCAAACTGGGTGTCGTCGAGCCCGGTCTGGTCGTCGGGGTCGGCGACCTGCTGTCAGCCGAGATCGAGGAGCTCGGCGACGGCACCCTCAGGATCGGCGCAGGCGTCAGAAACAGCGAACTCGCGGCGGACCCGGGGGTGCGCGAGCGGTTCCCCATGCTGTCCCAGGCACTGCTGTCAGGTGCGTCGCCGCAGTTGCGCAACATGGCGACCGTCGGCGGCAACCCGCTGCAACG
>Ga0105241_10000235_pt1 | contig 41907 bp, 41 predicted proteins | sample KBSC64metaG_FD_80422 | JGI IMG/M metagenome (GOLD analysis project Ga0105241, IMG submission 80422) | Corn rhizosphere microbial communities from Kellogg Biological Station, Michigan, USA - KBS C6-4 metaG | ecosystem: Host-associated > Plants > Roots > Rhizosphere > Soil | place: Michigan, USA... | reverse complement strand
CCGGTCGTTTAGACCGCAGGATGAACGGGAGCCGTCCGCCCGCGGGGGAGCCGATGCCTCGGCTCCCCCTCCGCAACAGTCTCTAACAAAACTGCCGCTCATTCAGAGATACAAGGATGACAGGCTGAGTTGTGTCCACCGTGTAGGATGGGAGCGAATGGAGGTTGCGTGAGACTCTTTCGCACTACGGGTGGGGTGTTTGTCGAGGAAGAAGAACAGCATTATCTGATCGCGAATCATAGCTGGGATGCGCTGCTGTCGCGGAATGACCTGCCGGAGTTCTTGTCGGATTTTGTGGCGCGTGGCACCGCGTATGGGCGATTCCACGAAGGGGAAGTGCTGGCGCCCATCGAGGGGCAGGAGGTTTGGGCGGCGGGTGTGACGTATTACCGGAGCCGCGGCGCACGCATGGAGGAGTCGAAGGATGCGGGCGGGGGAAACTTTTACGATCGCGTGTATTCGGCGGAGCGGCCGGAGCTGTTCTTCAAATCGACGGCGAGCAGGACGGTGGGCTCAGGCGGCAAGGTGCGGATTCGCAAAGACGCGAAGTGGTCAGTGCCGGAACCGGAACTGACGCTGGTGGTGAGCCCGAGTGGAAGAATCGTGGGATACACGATTGGAAATGATATGAGCTCGCGCGACATCGAGGGCGAAAACCCGCTTTATCTGCCGCAGGCGAAGGTCTACAACGGAAGCTGTGCGCTGGGGCCGGGGATCCTGGTAACAGGGAGCCCGCTGGCGCATTCAACGGAGATTGGGCTGGAGATTTCGCGGAAGGGGCGAATTGAGTTTGAGGATTCGGTGGAGCTGACAGAGTTGAAGCGCGATCCGAAGACGCTGGTGGAATTTTTGTTTCGAGATAACAGTTTTCCGGCGGGCGTGTTTTTGATGACGGGCACGGGGATTGTGCCGCCGAGTTCATTCACGCTACAACACGGAGATACGGTGCGGATCACGATTGAGCCGATCGGGGTGTTGGAGAACGTGGTGTGGTGAGTGCCGCCTGCGCCAATGCTTCGGTGTTACAGGTGAGCACCTGTGATATTTCAAGAGGTTGTCCACACTCGAGAAAGCAGATTCTTCGCTTACCACCCCCAGACTGAAGAAAACGTTTGGGGCCCCGTGCGCTCAGAATGACAGACGTATTCACAGCAGGTGCTTTTTGAGAAATGCGAGGGCGCGGGAGCGGGCGAGGGCGGCGGCTTCGGAGTTGTAGCTGGAGCGCATGTCGCAGTTGAAGCCGTGGCCGGCGTTTTCGTACCAGTAGATCTGGACTTCGGGATGAGCGGTGTGGACTTTCTCCACCTGCTCGGCGGGGATGTGTGTGTCGAGCTTGCCAAAGTGAAGCTGGACAGGGGCGTGCGGTGTTTCGGAGGCGTAGTTGCCGATGCCGCCAGCGTAGTAACCCACTGCCGCGTCGGGATTGAGGCGGGTGGCACTGAGCCAGGCGAGAAGGCCGCCGTAGCAGTAGCCGATGACCCCTGATTTTTTACCGGTGTGCTGACGGGCGTATTGGAGAGCGGCGTTGACGTCGGTAACGGCGTTCTCGATGTTCAGCTTCTGGAGGAGTTCTCGGCCTTTTTTGGCTTCGGGACCGTCGTAGGGGAGCTCGACTCCGCGTTCGATGCGATCGAAGAGAGCTGGAGCGATGGCGAAGAAGCCCTCACGAGCGTAGCTGTCGGCGACGGAGCGGATGTGCTGGTTGACTCCGAAAATTTCCTGAATGACGACAAGTCCGGCGATGGGCTCTCCGGTGGGACGGGCGATGTAGGCGTCGAGCTGATGGCCGTCGGATGCGGCCAGCTTTACGGTTGCGCTCATGAAGAAATCCTCGCGTGAATAGGACGTGATCCAAGGCTCGCAGGATGCGCAGGGTTGTGCGAATCGTCTCGCGAAGCGGTGCGGGCCGGGCTTCGGTGAATTTCTAGTAAAGCGGGGCGAGGGCGATTGCGCCGAGGCCGAGGATGAAGAAAAGAAACATCAGGACCAGGAGTTGGCGAGCGGCACGCGGGGCTCCGGCGAACTCGTGCCAGATGAAGACACCCCATGCGGCGGAGATCATGGTGGCGCCTTGTCCGATGGAGTAGGAGACGGCGGGGCCGACGTTGGCGTGCGACTGCGAGGCGACGAAGTTGGAGACGGCGCCACAGCACCAGATGAATCCGCCGAGAAGTCCGGCGATGTGCCAGCCCATCGGGGCTCGGCCATAGTCCGCTCCGTCAACGGGCGGTTTGCCGTCGAGTGGCTTCTTCATCAGCAGCCAGTTGGCGGGGATGGTGGAGAGCAGGATTCCGATGGAGAAGAAGAGTGCGATGGCGTACGGGCCGGGGTAAAAGGGCGCGAGGCCGCCGGGATTGACAACAACAGCGGTCATGGCGTGGGCGACGAGCGGATAGAAGCTGCCCATGAGCAGGCCTGCGACGAGGCTGAGAACGATGCCGCGCGTCGAGGTGGCTCGAGCAGTGCTCTCGCGTTTGCGGTAGGCGAGGGCATCGACAACGATAGCGATGGTGACGAGCGCGACACCGCCGAAGATCAGCAGAGGGTTGGCGGCGGGATGGACGAAGTAGCTGGAAACTGTACCGACGATGAGGGCCAGTCCGATGCCGATGGGGAAGGCGACGGCGAGGCCGGCTATATCGATGGCGGCCACGAGCAGCAGGTTGGCGATGTTGAAGATGATGCCGCCGCAAATTGCGTAGGCGATCGCTTCTCCTGGAGTGTGCAGGACGGCGTCCCAAAAAGGAGTGCCTTTGCCAAGAGAGCCGGCTGTGAATCCCCAGGCAAGTGCGCCGAGAACAACGCCGAATGTGTAGTCCCAGTAAAAGAGCTGGAAGCGGAAGTTGGGACAGAGTTTGAGGGTATTGGCCCAGGAGCCCCAGCAAAGCATGCTGAGAATCATGAGGGCGAGGGTGAGTTGGTATGTCTCCGGGAGAAACATGGTGTGTGTCCCTGAGGATGTTTTGGTGCAACTGGGAACGATACGCGGGAACACAGTTGTGATGCAAACGTCTGTTGGATCCCAGGTCCGAAGACACGGACCTGGGGCACCCGGCGATTCAGGATGACAGATCGTGAAGCGTTGAGGGATACGTGCTTGGTCTCCCAGGTCTCAGAATCGAGACCTGGGCACCCTGATTTGTTGGTTGGTGAAGGATTTATTGGCGAGCAGATTTTAGGGCTTCGGTCAGGGGCGGGAGGACTTCGAAGAGGTCGGCTACTATGCCGTAGTCGGCTACTTCGAAGATGGGGGCTTCGGGGTCTTTGTTGATGGCGACGATACACTGCGAGCCCTTCATGCCGACGAGGTGCTGGATGGCTCCGGAGATGCCGACGGCGAGGTAGAGCTTGGGCGCGACCGTTTGACCTGAAGAGCCGACCTGGCGCTCGATGGGAAGCCAACCGTTATCGCAGATGGGGCGGGATGCGGCGATCTCTGCGCCGAGGGAGGCAGCAAGATCCTGAACGAGGGAAAGATTGCTTTCTTCGCGGATGCCGCGACCGACCGCCACGATCATCAGGGCGGAGCCGAGGTCTACGGTTTGCGCGGTGCCGCGGAAGGGTTCGCCGGGTTTGGTGCGGATCTGCGAGGCTTCGATCGTGGGTGTGAAGGTGGTGATTCCGGCGGGAGCGGACTGCGCTTCTTCAGCGCGGAAGGCGCCGGACTGGACGGAGATGAGGTTGGGGGTGCCGGTGGATTTGTACGAGCCGCTCAGACGGCCCTGCATGAGCGAGCGGATGAAGACGGGACCTTCAGCGATTTGTGTCACGTCGCCGACGAGGACACGGCCAAGGCGCGCGGCGAGTGCGGGGGCGTAGTCGCGGACCTGGTAGGTGTGCGGGAAGACAATGGTGTCGGGCGACTCGGCCGCGATGAATTGCTGGAGGGCTGCGGTATAGCCGTCTGAGGTGTAAGGGGAGAGAAGGGCGTGCTCGATGCGGATTACTTTGTCGACGTTTTTGGTTGCGGCTTCGGCGGCGAGGGCTTCGGTTTGCGCGCCGATGACGATAGCAGTGGGTTTTGAGCCGGATTGCGCAGCGAGGATGTTGGCTGCTGCTATGGCTTCAAAGCTGATGCGGCCGAAGCGGCCGTTGCGATCTTCGAGAAATACGTAGATGCCGCTCATATGACTCGCACCTCGAACTTGAGTTTTTCAACCAGCGTGGCCGCAGCTTCTTTGGGGGAGCCGGGAATGATCTGGGTGGATTTTTGCTTCTGTGGCTGTATGATCTTTTCGAGTGTTGCGGCGGGTGCAGCGGACGCGCCGAGGTCGGCGGAGGAAACTTTACGCAGTTCTTTGGTCTTCGCTTTTTTGATTCCCATCAGCGTGGCGTAGCGAAGCTTGGTGCCGCCGGACTGGATCATGAGGACGGCGGGGAGGGGGAGTTCGATGTTCTGAAACCAGCCCTCTTCGAGTTCGCGCTTCACGGTGATGCCTGAGTCGGTCTTTTCGACGTTGAGGATGAGAGAGGCGTGAGGGAGACCCATGAGTTCCGCCATGATGACGCCAGTCTGGCCATAACCGAGATCATCGGACTGGAGGCCGGTTAGGACGAGATCGGGGCTTTCCTGTTTGGCCGCGTTAGCGAGGAGTTGAGCGACGCCGAGTGCGTCTAGTTCATTGAGGTTGTCGCTTTCGACCTGGATGGCGCGGTCGGCGCCTTTTGCAAGGGCTTCGCGAATGGTGGTTCCCGCGCGCTCGGGGCCGGCGCTGAGCACGACAACTTCGCCGCCGTGTTTCTCCTTGAGTTGGAGAGCCTCTTCTAGCGCGTAGGCGTCGGACTCGTTCATTGCGAACTGGATGTCCGATTCTTCGATCCATCTTCCGGAGCTGGAGATGCGAACCTGGGCATCGCGCTCGGGGACTTGTTTGATGCAGACGATAATTTTCATTGAGGGATGACTCCGATGAATCGGCTCAGGGCTAAAGCCCAATGCTTGAGTGTGCTGTTTTCGGCACGACTGAAGTCGTGCCCTGACACTTTTTGTTGTGCGTGAGCAGCTGATTACACAGGTGGCGAGCCACCGCCGGAGGATTCATGAGATAGACCTCGGGAGGGCTCGTGCGGTGAGTTGGGCGATGTCGAGTAGCTGCGGTGCGGCATCGCCTTTTTCGGCGAGGGCATCGCGGAACATGGAGTTGCAGAAGGGGCAGGCGGTGCCGATGGTGGAGGCGCCGGTGGCGATGAGTTCGTTGACGCGAGTGTGGCTGACGCGGTCGCCGGTTTCTTCACCGAGAAAGACGAGTCCGCCGCCGGCTCCGCAACAGAAGCTGCGTTGATGGGAGCGAGGAGCTTCGACGACTTCGCCAGCGAGAGAGGCTACGGCGCGAGGTTGTTCATAGACGTCGCGGTAGCGGCCGAGGTAACAGGGGTCGTGGTAGACGATTTTGTTGTTTGGAGGTGCAGGGGCTAAAGCCCCGTCGTTATTCGAAGCATTTCCGGCACGACTAAAGTCGTGCCCTGACACTTGTCGGTCATGGAGCGGCGTTCGTTGATCGTTCCCAAGTCCCGAAGTCGGGACCTGGGGCACCCGAGCTTCTTGTTTTGGGAGTTTGTTGGCGAAGCGGGCGAGGAATTCGCTGTGGTGTTCGATTTCGGGGGGAGTGCCGAATTCTTTCCAGTCTTCCTGGATGGTGCGGACGCAGTGCGGGCAGATGGTGACAATCTTTTTGACTTTGTTCTGGGCGAGAGTTTCGAAGTTGGACTCGGCGAGCTGCTGAAAGAGGAGATCGTTGCCGAGACGGCGGACGGGATCGCCGGTGCATTTCTCTTTGCGGAGGACGCCGTAGCTGGTGCCGAGGTAGCTCATCACGCGGGCGAAATCGGCGACGATTTCGCGGCCTTTGGGATCGTAGCCACCCATGCAGCCGAGCCAGAGGCAGTACTCCTGGCTGCCGTCGAAGATGGGTAATTGCTGTTTCTGGATAAATTTGTCGCGGTCGGAAGCGGGCATGCCGAGTGCATTTGATCCGCGCTCGAGGGCTAGGAAGAGTTTGGCGCCGTGCTCGTCTTCCCATGCGCCGGTGTTCACGGCTCCGCGACGGAGGCCAATGATGATGGGGAGATGCTCGATGCCGACGGGGCATTGATATTCGCATGCGCCGCAGGTGGTGCACTGGAAGTCGGCGGTGATGGAGTTGTATTTGCCGATGATGTTTTGTTCGGATGCGGGGCCGTACTCATTGAGGTAGCCGCGCAGGCCTAGGATGATTTCTTTCGGGTTGAGTTCTTTGCCGGTGTTGTTTGCGGGGCAGTGCTCGGTGCAACGGCCGCACTCGACGCAGGAGTATGACTGGAGGCTTGTGAGCTGGGTGAGGTCTTTGCCGGTGACGAGGCCGAAGTCTTCGTCGCCGACGAGAGGCGGGACCTTGCTGAAGCCTCCGCGCGAGAGAAAGATGGTGGCGGGGCTGAGCACGAGGTGGAGGTGCTTGGTGTGGGGGATGATGGGCAGGAAGGCGAGGATGGATAGCGAGTGGATCCACCAGAGAGCGGTCGCCGGTGCGCTGCCGCTACTCACAGCGAAGGCTGCGAGGTAGGTGACCATCAGGATAAAGATGAGCGCGGCGATGATGCCGGATTCGTAAGAGACTTTTTGTCCTAGCCAACGAGGGCGCACGAAGAAACGGCGTACGAAGAGGCCGAAGATGCCGATTGCGCAGGCTGCGGCGAAGGTTGCGGCGAAGTATGAGTAGAAGCGGCCGAAGAAGCCGAAGGGATCGAGGAACCCCAATCCGAACCCGACGGCGAAGTGATTCACGGTAACGAGGGCGAAGGCGCAAAAGCCCCAGAAGACGAAGGCGTGAGCGAGGCCGGGCAGTGGGCGTTCGCGGATGACCTTAGCTTGGCAGAGGACTTCCCAGAAGAAATCCCAGACGCGCTTGCCGATGGGCGAGAGGCTGAAGTTCGGATCTTTTTTGGATTTGAGAATGCGGTCGAGTATGGGGCCGAAGCGGCTGAAGAAGAGAGCGGCTGAAGTGACGACCAGGATCAGTAGCAGGACCTTTTCCCATGTCGCAAAGCTTTGCGGTTCAGCCAGCGTGGCAGAGAGGAGGCTCATATACGAACCCACTCACGATACACGATCAGGGGCAAGCTGCGCCCGGGCCGACTCGGCATGGGGCAGGGCACGTTCGGAGTGGAACAGGAATGAGTCGTTCTGGCGCGCATAGATTCACTTTGAACAGCAAAAGGGCGGGATCCCTTGCGAGATCTCGCCCCGATGCTTTCCGAATTGTCGAAGACCTGGATCGGCTTCCAGATCGCAACCCGGCTCTACAGATGAGGTAGTTCAATCGAGCTCAGCCCGAGTTTCCCTCCCTTTTCCTGTACAGCCTTTGATGCATGAGTTTCTGTATTGCCTTGTTCGATCATCGTTGCCGACTTTCTTAAAGGCCATAGCTTAACTCTCTCCTTTGAGGAAGATTTCTCTTCCGTTAATGGATTAGAGGCCGTACCCCGGCGGGGAGTTGTCGGTGGAAAACAGCGAGGAATTCTGGTTGCCATAATGTGGGAGAGGCCATGCTTCGAGTTGGACCGAGCCTAACGAGTGTGCCTGGGAACTGTATTTGGACAGGATTGAAGTCCCCTCTGGGGCTAAAGCCCAAACATAAGGGGCTTATGCGGCACGAGTGAAGTCGTGCCCTGACGCAAAACAGCTCATGGGCGTTCTCGAGAAGACTCTAAACGCCACTCCACTTTGCCTCGATGTCTTCAGGTTTAAGGCCGCTGCTCTCTTCGGGCTTCGGCTTCGCCTAGCCAGCCGCGACGGAGTTTGTCGGCGGGAATGCTGGACATGTACGGCTTGATGTCAAGGATCGGTGTGCCGTCAAGCATGTCGACGCCGCGAACTCGGAGTCTCGGGCCTTCGCGGCCAAGCAGTTCGACGACTGTTAGTGCGATCGGATTTGGGCGGCGGGGTGAGCGGGTGGCAAAGACACCGTGGGGACGGTCGTCTGCAGGAGTGGGGCCGAAAAGGTCGTAGCCGTCGGAGCGATCGAAAGCCCAGAGGACGAAAAGATGAGAGAAACCCTCGATGTCGGTGAGGCCGGGCTCGAATTCAGGGAGGATGTCGAGGATGCCCTCTTCATCGTGCTTGACGCCGAGGCCTTTGGGTATGGACTTGGTGCTGGTGAATGGGCTGCGAACGTAACCGATGGGCCTGGGTGTGAACACGGCTTGGCTGCTCCGCTGGAATGAGATGAGGCGCGATAAGGGTTATCGGCCGCAATCTGATGGTATCGCGGAGAGCTGCTCGTCTGCTTCGTAGTCGAACTTGCGGAGGTTTCGAAGGCATTCGCTAAGAGCTCCGGCAAGTGTGTCGCTCCAGCCGCAGGGCTGGAACTTCATCGTCTTCTGGTTCAGCTCGACGTCGGCAGAGGCAAAGAAAGCCATATCAGTGGTCTTGAACGTCACGAATTCTTTCACGGTGATGCGCGCTTCGATCTCTCCAGTGGCATGATTCTTTTTGACGGAAAAGAAGTGGAGACGAGCGAGATCCTCTGATGGGTCCCTCTGGACAAGCTTCCATTCGTTCACGGCTTCGACCTCAAGGGGAACTGAGCGGCTTGAGTGCCGATGTTAGCTGATGAAGGACGGAGATGGACAGGGAAATCTCGGATCGAGTGCACGGAGAGATTTGGTCTCCCAGGTTTCAAAATCGAGACCTGGGGCACCCGGCTGATTCATCGATGGGAAGGACAGGGAATTCTGGATTGAGTGCACGGAGAGACTTGTCTCCCAAGTCCCAACACAAGGACCTGGGGCACCCGAGCTCCTGAAATTAGCAGCGGACGATTTTGAGGGAGTCGATGCCGCGGGTGGCGTTGCGCGTGTCAACGACGAGCTGGGCCTGATCGACGATGGCGGGGTAGTCGTAGCTGGAGTGATCAGTGACGATGACGAGGGCGTCGTACTGGCCGAGGTTGTCGAGTGGAGTGTTGGTCATGTTGAGAGCGTAGTGGCGGCCGTGGCCAACGGTGGGGAAGTAGGGGTCGTTGTAGAAGACGGTTGCGCCTTTAGCGCGGAGGAGCTCGATGATGGTGAGAGAGGGCGATTCGCGGAGGTCGTCGATGTCGCGCTTGTATGCGAGCCCGAGGACAAGAATTTTTGAACCGTTGATGGATTTGCGGTGACGGTTCAGCCCGTCGGCGAGCTGGTCGATGACGAAGTACGGCATGTTGGTGTTGACTTCGCCTGCGAGCTCGATGAAGCGGGTGCGGAAGTCGAACTGACGAGCCTTCCAGGAGAGATAGAAGGGGTCGATGGGGATACAGTGTCCGCCGAGGCCCGGACCGGGATAGAAGGCCTGAAAGCCGAAGGGTTTTGTCTTGGCGGCGTCGATGACTTCGTGGATGTCGATGCCCATGCGCATGCAGAGCTGCTTGAGCTCATTGACGAGAGCAATATTGACGCAGCGATAGATGTTTTCGAGAAGCTTAGTCATCTCGGCTACAGATGGAGTGCTGACGGGAACGACGTGGCGGAAGATCGCGCCGTAGTAGGCGGACGCGAGTTCAGAGGCAACGGCGCCACAGCCTCCGATGACCTTGGGAATGTCATGGCGTGCGACCGTTTCTTCACCTGGATTTTCGCGTTCGGGGGAGAAGACGACGTGGATGCCGGAATCCTCAGAGTTGCGCGCCACTTTGAGAGCGTGACGATTTCCTTTTTCAATGAGAGGGACGACTATTTCTTCCGTGGTTCCGGGGTATGTGGTGCTTTCGAGCACGACGAGCTGGCCATTGTGGAGATGGGGTGCGATGGATTCAACGGTGCCAGTGACGTAGCTGAGATCGGGCTCGTGGTACTCGTTGAGCGGTGTAGGGACGCAGATGATGATGGCGTCCATCTGTGCGATGTGGGAGTAGTCGGATGTAGCGCAAAAGCCTGATTTCTGCGCCTGCTGAATGGCGTCAGGGAGGATGCGGACGATGTAGGAACCACCCTTATTCAGTGTTTCGACTTTGCGTTCTTCGATGTCGAAGCCCGTGACGCGAAAGCCTTCGTTGCTGAAGAGAAGCGCGAGGGGCAGACCGACATATCCCATTCCCACGATGCCGATGCGGGCCTGGCGAGATTCGACTTTCTTTTTCAACTCGGTGAGGGAGATGTCGGCAGTAGTGCTCATATTGATGATTGTAAAGGGCGAGCGGTGCGATAAGCGGAGAGAAGGAGAGACTGCGATAGGATGGATGTTCGGCAAACTCGTGTTGTGGACTCTCTTCAGGGGGAAGACAGTGGCGAAGTATCTGGTGACGGGAGCGGCAGGCTTTATCGGGCGTTCGATTGCGGCAGCACTACTGAAGCGGGGTGAATCGATACGGGGTATCGACAATTTCATCTCAGGCAAGCGGGAGAATCTTTCCGGGCTTGAGCGCATGGAGTTCATCGAAGGAGACCTGACGAACGCCGACGATTGTGCCCGCGCTTGCGAAGGAGTCGAGGTCGTATTTCATGAGGCGGCGCTGGCGTCGGTTCCGCGATCCGTTGCGGATCCAGCGGGCACAAACCTGCATTGCGTTACGGCGACGCTGAATGTGCTGGTGGCTGCAAGGGCTGCAGGAGTAAGGCGTGTGGTCTATGCGGGGTCGTCATCAGCCTACGGGGATACACCGACGCTTCCAAAGCACGAAGAGATGTTGCCGAAGCCGATCTCGCCATACGCGGTAGCTAAGCTTGCGGGGGAGCAGTACATGCAGGCGTTTACGCGTGTATACGGACTGGAGACGGTGACGCTGCGGTACTTCAATGTTTTCGGACCATTTCAGGATCCTACGTCGCACTATTCCGGGGTGCTGGCGATTTTCTGCAAGAGGATGCTGGCGGGAGAGCAGCCGACGATCTACGGGGATGGGGAACAGAGTCGGGATTTTACGTTTATCGAGAATGTGGTGATGGGGAATCTGCTGGCGGCAGATGCGCCAGCGGAAACGGTCTCTGGGCGGATGATGAACCTGGCGACCGGATCGCGCATAACGCTCAACGATACGTTTCGGATTCTGTGCGATCTGACTGGATATAAAGGGGAGCCGGCCTACGCGGAGGCGCGGTCCGGGGATATTCGGGATTCTCTGGCAGATGTCCGATTGGCGGGGGAGTTACTCGGATACAAGCCGGTGGTCGATTTTCGCGAGGGGCTGCGGCGAACGGTGGACTGGTACAGAGAGAGCCTAACTACTGCGTGATGGGAAACATTCGCGGCGTTTCGCGTCACGAATCATATGTGATGCGTCTCACGAGCAGAGGTGGACGTGATGCTCGAGACTGTTGGAGTTCGAGCGCCGGAGCGAATGTACCGACACGTCCGCAGCGGCTGGTTGGGAAGCATGCCAACGATTGCCCTCGGAGGCGAACCGAGGACGCTGATCGTTGGCGGAGCCAGTCGCAGTCTTAGATGAACTGAAGAGCGCCGACAGGTGGTTGAAGGCGGTGTCAGAAAGGCCATCTACTTCTCTCGTAGAAGTGTGGAGGGCCGTTCAGAAGAGCCGACGACTATTTCTGAGTGTCATCGCGGTGTTGGTTGGCTTCGGCCTGCTGTATTGCTTCGTTGCTCCACGAGAGTACGAGGTCAGCGCCCACGTAGCGCTTCGATTAGCGCCGGCTTCGACACTAGCGCTTGCTTCGCATGATGTCGCCACGTCAAGGGCCTTTGCTTCCGGCCCGATTCAACTTGAGACACTTGCCAATGTTTTGAGGAGCGAGCAGCTGAGTTGGGGAGTGATTACCCGTCTAAGGCTATACGAATCCCCAAGATTTGCCCGGAGGTTCAAGCAGAAATTTCCAGGGTTCATTGCTGCAAATGCCGGGCCGGATGCGAAGGAGTATCTGCTGGAGACGTTCCGGAAGGATCTCACGGTGGAAGGCATCCCGCATACGCCTGTGCTTGCGATACGGTCTCGGTCGCGCGATGGAGCGTTGTCGGCAGCCGTCGTGAATGGCCTGCTTGAGGAATATGTTTGGTTGGATGGTAACGAGCGTGTCGAAGCGACACGGAGCGGCCAGTGCTGCGCATTCTGGGTGATCGGGAGCTTCGCGGAAGTATGGCTCAAGCGGCGCGGAACTGCGCGGTGGCTCACTTCGAGGAGAGCCGCGTGCTTGGTGAGATGGTGCGGTTTTATCGGCAACTGCTGACTAACAGTACGAGCGAGATATCAGCGCAGAAGTCTGCCGAGGCTGTTACTGGCTGGACTGCATCACTGTGACTTCGGGAGGGGCCGGAGATGCGGGTGGCGGAGTCTGAAGCGTGTGCGCACCGGTCTCAGCTGCATGCAACGCGCTGCCGGGAACGATGCCGAGTGCGATGGTAGCAATGGTGGCGAAGATGAGAGCGGTAATGATTCCGACGCCGACAGGTGCGAAGGGCATGCGCGCTGTTGAGTCGTCTTCTTCGGGACGCTGGGCTACGGCAAATGCGAGGCGGAGGTAGTAGGCCGCAGCTACGCCGGAGTTAAGCAGGCCGATGACAGCGAGCACGACGGCTCCCCCTCCGACTGCGGCGGTGAAGGAGTAGAACTTGCCGAAGAAACCGCCGGTGAAGGGAATGCCGATGAGAGAAATGAGAAAGAAGATCAACAGGCTGCCGAGGAGCGGGGACCTGTAGATGAGTCCCTTGTAGTCGGCAATGAGGGGTCGCTCATCTCCGTAGCCACCGGCAATGGTGACGACGGCGAAGATGCCGACGTTCATTGCGGCGTAGGCGGCGGTATAGAAGCTGGCCGCAGCAATGCCAGTGCTGCCGAATCCAGCGAAGGCAGCGAGAAGATAGCCAGCGTGGGCGATGGCGGAGTAGGCGAGCATGCGCTTGACGTTCTGCTGACGCAGCGCGGCGAGATTCCCGATGGTCATGGAGAGAACCGCGACTACCCAGAGGACGGGCGCCCAGATGTTCCGCAGGTGCGGGAACATCTCAAACAGCATTCGAAGGAGGAACGCGAATGCGGCAGCTTTGGGTGCCGTGGACATGAGGCCGACGACGGGGGATGGTGCGCCTTCGTAGACGTCGGGTGTCCAGAGGTGGAACGGCGCGGCGGAAACCTTGAACAGGATTCCGACGAGCATCATGGCGAGAGCGCCTTCGACGAGGAGCTGATTTTGCGCGTTGGCGGCGTTGTGCGCGATCTCGTAAATAGAGGTGGTGCCGGTGGCGCCGAAGACAAGGGCGATCCCGTAGAGCAGGAATGCAGTGGCGAATGAGCCGAGCAGGAAGTACTTGATGGCGGCTTCAGGGCCTTTGCCGGTCTGCTTGCGGTAGCCCGCGAGGATGTACGTGGAGATGGAGGAGATCTCGAGGCCGATGAAGACGACGAGGAGTTCGGTGGCTGCCGTGAGGAGGCACATGCCGACTGCGCCGAAGACTACCAGTGCGTAGTACTCGCCCTGGTGGTGACTGTCTTCAGGCAAGGCGTCGACAGAGAGCAGCAGAGTGACGATGATGATTCCGCATATGAGGACGTGGAAGAAGACGGTGAAGGGACTGGTCTCGACAGTTCCGGAGTAGCCGGCTCCGGTGGGAAGCGAGAGCTGCCAGACACTGGCGAGGTAGGCGACCGTGGTGCCGGTGGCTGCGAGCCAGCCGAGGATGCGACGAGAACGAAGGGGCGCGATCGAAGCATCAATGAGCATGACGAGCACGCCAGTGATGGTGAGGATGACCTCAGGAAGAATGCGGTAGATGTCGGGCACGGAATTCACCGCTGGGCCTCCCCGAATGATCTGCTTTTCAGAGTGACATAGAACTTTGCGGCTGACTGAGCCTGCTGGAGCACGATGGGTTTCGGCGCCGTTTCGATGGTACGGAGCCAGAGGTTGGGTGCGACTCCCATGACGAGGAGAAGGACGGCGATGGGCCAGAGGACGAGCTGTTCGCCAATATGGAGGTCGCGAGCGGGAGCGTCGAGTACGAGCTTGCTTTCGGTACCGTAGAAGACGCGCTGGACCATCGAGAGCATGTATGCAGCGCTGAGGATCACGCCGACGGTCGCGGCGATTGCCCATCCGTGGCTGACTCCGGAGAAGGTGCTGGAGAGGATGAGAAATTCGCCGATGAAGCCGTTCAACATGGGCAGACCGATCATTGCGAGAGAGACGATGACGAAGAGAGTGGCAAGACGCGGGACGCGGTTGGCGAGACCACCGTACGCCGCGATCTCGCTGGTGGCATAGCGGATCTGGAGAGCCCCGAGGAGGACGAAGAGGGCGGCATCGATGAGTTCGTTGTTGAGGATCTGGTAGGTGGCGCCGGTCCAGCCGGTGAGGGTGAATCCGTAGACGCCGACGGTGATGAGGCCGAGATGGCTCATAGCGGCGAAGGCCAGGAAGCGCCAGTAGTCACGCTGAACAAGGGCGAGGCACGCTCCATAGAGAATGCCAATTACGCCGAGAGCGATGAGAAGCGGCGCGATGTTGCGGGCCTGGACAGGGAAGAGGCCGACGTGGAAGCGCAGCATGGAATAGAGGCCGAGTTTTCCGGCGACGACCATGGCCATGGCGACAGGGGCCTCGGAGAAGGTGTCGGCGAGCCAGCCATGGAGCGGAAAGACGGGGACCTTTACCGCGAAGGCAAAGAGGAAGGCGAGTGCGACCCAGAACAGCGCTCCTGCAGGAACTGCGCCGACGGCCACGTCGGTGCGCAGATCAGGGAACTGGAATGTTCCGGTACGTGCGTAGAGATAGAGGATGGCGACAAGGAGCGGAGCGGAGGGGATGAAGGTGAAGAGAAAGAATTTGGTGGCGGCGGCGGGGCCGTTTTTGCGGCCGTACATGGCGATGAGGATGGCCATGGGGACGAGCGAGAGCTCCCAGAAACCGTAGTAGACCATAAGGTCCAGCGAGATGAAGACGCCGATCATGGCGGTCTGCTGGAGGAGGAAGAGTGAGTAGTAGATCTTCTCGCGGCGCTGGATGGCTTTCCAGCTTGCGAGAACTCCGACCGGGCCAAGGAGTCCGACGAGAACGACGAGCCAGAGACTGAGGCCGTCGACGCCAACGTGATAAAAGATGGCGGGGTTTTCAATCCAGAGCTTATCAACGACGAACTGGAAGCCGGGATGCGCTGCGTCGTAGTGCGCGGGCAGATGGAGGGTGAGTCCGAAGGTGACGAGGGTGGTGATGAGCGCGAGCCATGCGGGGAGCTTGCTACGGTCGGGCAGGAGCGCGACGAGGATGGCGCCGGCGAGCGGGACGAGAAGGATGAGTGTAAGAATCGCGCTATCCATCAGTGTCCCGCCATTCCGAGGTGAAGTGAGGGCGCTCCGAAGACGTGCGGAGCGAGTACGAAGTAGAGAAGGACGGCTGCACCGAGAGCGAGCCATGCGGCGTAGGAGCGAATGTTGCCGGATTGCCAGCGCTGGAGAATTGCGCCGGAGAGGGTAGCGAGACCGGCGAGAAACCAGGCGAGACCGCCGAGGATCGCAAAGTCGACGACCCACTCGAGGAAGTACTTAGAGAGAGCGATGAGCGGCTTGACGATGATGAAACCGTAGAACTCGTCGACGTAGTACTTGTTCTGGAGCAAGCTATAGCCTGCAGGAGCAGGGGCCGCGAGTTGTGCAGCAGCCGAATGCTGGTGGTACATGCGGTGCGCGATGAACCAGCCGATGGCTCCGGCGGCGACGGCGAGGGCCATCATGACGTACTCGAGGCTGCCGGTGAGTTCTTCTGTTTTGGTGCCGAGGACTGGCGAGAGGAATGCGCCGAAGCGGCCTGCACCGATCCAACCGCCACCTACGGAGAGAACGGCGAGGATGACGAGCGGCCCGAGCATCGACCAGGGGCTCTCATGCGGGTGTGCTTCGTGACTGCGGGTTTCACCGAAGAAGGTGAGGTACCAGAGGCGGAACATGTAGAAGGCGGTGAGCGCGGCAGTGGCGAGGCCGACGAACCAGAGGAGCTTGCCGAGGCCGCCGGAGGCGAAGGCCGCGGCGAGGATGGCATCCTTGGAGAAGAAGGCGGACATAAATGGGAAGCCCGAGATTGCGAGGACTGCCATGGTCATGGTCCAGAAGGTGATGGGGGCCTTTGTCCGAAGGCCGCCCATCTTGCGCATGTCCTGCTCGCCACCCATGGCGTGAATGACGGAGCCGGCAGCGAGGAAGAGCAGTGCCTTGAAGAAGGCGTGCGTCATGAGGTGGAATATGGCGGCGGAGTATGCGGCGACACCACAGCCGAGGAACATGTAGCCGAGCTGCGAGACGGTGGAGTAGGCGAGCACGCGCTTGATGTCTGTCTGCACGAGGCCGATGGTCGCGGCGAAGAGGGCGGTGGCCGCTCCGATGATGGCGACGACGCTGAGGGCGAGCGGAGAGCGATCGAAGATGAAGTGAGTGCGGGCGACCATGTAGACGCCAGCGGTGACCATGGTGGCGGCATGGATGAGCGCAGAGACGGGCGTGGGGCCCTCCATGGCATCGGGGAGCCAGACGTAAAGCGGAAGCTGCGCACTCTTTCCTGCTGCGCCGATGAAGAGGCAGAGGGCGATTGCAGTGAGAACGCCGCCCGTCAGCGTGGGATTGGCTGCGATCTTCGCGGCGAGATCACTGAAGGAGAGGGTGCCGAAGTTGGCGAGAAGGAGAAAAAGGCCAATGAGGAAGCCGAAGTCGCCGATGCGGTTGACGATGAATGCTTTTTTGCCTGCGTCTGCTGCGGAGGTTTTCTGGAACCAGAATCCGATGAGCAGGTAGGAGGCGAGACCGACACCCTCCCACCCAACGAACATGAGCAGCGCGTTTCCCGCGAGGACCAGCGTGGTCATGAAGAAGAGGAAGAGGTTGAGGTAGGCGAAGTAGCGCCAGTAGCCTTCGTCCGAGTGCATGTAGCCGACGGAGTAGATGTGGATGAGGAAGCCTACGCCGGTGATGACGAGGAGCATGATCAGCGAGAGCTGATCGAGGACGAAGCTCAGGTCGATATTGAAGGAGCCGGCGGTGATCCAGTTGCCGTAGCTTTCGGAGTGCGGCAGGGCAGCGCGGGATGCGAGCAGGACGACTAGGAATGATCCCAGCGGCGCGAGAAGTGCGATGGCGCTGACGACTGCTTTGGGCAGTCGATGACCGAGCAGCCCATTCAGGAGGAATCCGATGAAGGGCAGGACCGGGATCAGCCAGAGATGAAGAGATTCGTTCATAGTTTCATGAGGTCGATGCGATCGACGGCGAGCGTGGCGCGTGCGCGAAATACTGCAATGATGATGGCGAGACCGACGGCGGCTTCAGCGGCTGCGACCACCATGACGAAGAAGACGAAGATCTGTCCTTTCACCTCATGCCATTGGTGGGCGAAGGTGACGAAGGAGAGATTCACGGCATTGAGCATGAGCTCGATGGACATGAAGACCGTGATGAGGTTGCGCTTGATGAGGAATCCGACGACGCCGAGGCAGAAGAGGACGGCGCTCAAGAGCAGATACCAGACAAGCGGGACTTCCTGAGAGACGATTTGCATTTACTTGGGCTCCCTTCCTTCCGCATCGCCTTTGCGGGCTAGGGCAACGGATCCGAGGATGGCGACAAGGATCAGGACCGATGTGACTTCAAAGGGAAGCAGAAGCCTGGTAAAGAGGACGGTGCTGAGATCTGCGGTGCTCGTGATTCGATCCTGAATGCCTGCGTCGCCGAAGCCCTGGAGCTTCATGAAGGCGGTAGCGATTACGGCGAGGATGGCGGCGACTGCAGGAAACCCAACGGTGCGGTAGGCTCTGCTGCCGAGGGTGCGTTCTTCCCGACCGGCATTGAGAAGCATGACAACGAAGGTAAAGAGCACCATGATTGCGCCGGCGTAGACGATGACCTGGGCGGCGGCAAGGAATTCGGCACCGAGGAGGAGATAGAGCACGGCCAGCGAGGTCATCACGACGATGAGCGAAAGCGCGCTGTTGATAGGCTGCTTCTGGAACAGGAGGTTGACGGCTCCTGTGAGGCAGAGTGCAGCGAAGATGATGAAGAGAATCAGGTGCATCGTTGCAGTCACTTACGAAGGATCAGGTTGAGGGAAGGTGATTCGAAATCCCTTCCGATTCTAACTGAGCGATGGCGCTGAATCCGGTGATCGATGAACAGTGTTCTGGTTCAACGTTTGATCTTTCCCAGGTCTTAAAAACGAGACCTGGGGCACCCAGGTATTAGCGGTAGGCGAGCCATAGGCTTGTACCGACGATGTTGAGAATGGCGAGCGGCATGAGCCAACGCCATCCGTAGTTCATGAGCTGGTCATAGCGGAAGCGAGGCAGCGTGCCGCGCACCCATACATACAGACAGAGGAAACTGAATACTTTGATGACGAACCAGAACATCGGCAGGATGGAGCGAATGACGATGTTGTTGGGAGTGGGCAGCAGATCACCGAAGGGACTGGTCCAGCCACCGAGAAAGAGCAGGGTTGCGACACAACCGACGGTGATCATGTTGGCGTATTCGGCCATGAAAAACATGGCGAATTTCATCGAACTGTACTCGGTGTGGTAGCCGGCGGTGAGTTCGCTTTCTGCCTCGGGAAGGTCGAAAGGAGCGCGGTTGGTTTCGGCGAAAGCGGCCATGAGGTAAATGAAGAAGGCGATGAACTGGAAACCTCCGAAGAGGTTCCAGGAGAGGAGGCCGTGATGCGACTGGGTGGTCACGATGGTGCTGAGATTGAGTGAGCCGGCACGGAGAACGACTCCGACGAGAGACAGACCGAGGGCAAGTTCGTAGCTGACAAGCTGAGCGGAGGAACGAAGGGAGCCGAGAAGCGAGTACTTGTTGTTTGAGGACCAACCGGCGAGAGCAATGCCGTAGACGCCGATCGACGTAATGCCGAGGATGACAAGGAGGCCAATGTTGACGTCGGCGATCTGAAAGACGTGAAAGTTGCCGGGGCCGGTGATGCCAGGGTCGCCGAAGGGGACGACGCCAATGGAAATAAGCGCACAACTAAGCGCAATAATCGGCGCGAGCAGATAAAGGGGGCGATAGGCGGCCGTCGGGATGATGTCTTCTTTGAGGAAGGACTTTGCGCCGTCAACCAGAGGCTGAAGCAGGCCGAAGGGGCCGACGCGGCTAGGCCCCCAGCGATTCTGGATGCGGCCGACGAGCTTGCGCTCAAGGAGCACTGTGTAAGCGACGGAGAGGAGAAGCACGACCGTCACTACGATGACCTTGAGTAAGCTCCACAGGAAAAACTGCAAAATCGTCACGTTCCTAAAGCCTTTCGGAAAAAGTTCAGCCTGCTACTGCCTCTTGTTTTATTTCGGCCTGATGACGTTCGAGATCGCTGAGGCCTTTGCTATACCGGCCCAATGTGCCGGAGGTGAAGAGACCATTGTGTGCTGGCTGCACCAAGTCGGGGCCGCTTGAAGTGAGAGCAGACACTGGAACAAAGCCAGGTTCGGTGCGCACTTCATTTCCGCCGAACAGATTCAGCCGGTCGAGCTTGTACGCGGGGACAAGACGTTCGATTTCATCGAGGAGAGCAAGTGGGTCGAATGGGCTCAGTTTCGGCTCCAGGCCGTTTGCGACGAGCCATATGGCGTGGCGGTCAGCTTCGCCCGATTGAGCGCCGCGAGATTGCCCCAGGTCAGCTTTCACCGCGCTCGTGCCGAAGGGGACGAGCTTCTTCACGTCGGCGCCCATGCTGCTTGCGAGTCGAACGAGAATTTCAAAATCCGTTTTCACGCCGGGCTTGTCTGCCGCTTTACGCACGAGTTGCAGATCGCCGTAGGTGTTGGTGACGGTTCCTGTCTTTTCGTAAAAGCTTGCGGCGGGAAAGACAACGTCGGCTGCCGCAGCGGTTTCGGTCAAAAACATATCTTGAACCACGACAAATTTGTTTTTGAGTGCAGTCAGATCCAGTGTGCCGACATCGAGCGGATTTGCGCCAACAATCAGGAGGGCTGCCAACTTACCCCCGGCAGCCGCCGACAACATCTGCGGTTGCGTCAGGCCGATAGTGGCAGGCATTCCTGGGTATTCGTCCTTGAAAGCGTCGATTGCGCTTACTGGAACGTAGCCTGGGAGCCGGTCGGGGAGGAGGCCCATGTCGGCTGCACCGCGGGAGTTTGAATAATCGCCCAGATAGGCGAAGCGAACATTGTCTCGGCTCAGACCCCAAGTGACAAGCTCATCGACAGCCGCTCCGCGGTATTCCTCCCCGAAAATGATGACGAGGCTTTCTTCCTGGAGGAGCGCTTCACGGAACGAGCGATTATCGATGACAGAGTCATTTCCGCCGAGGTACTTCGCGAGTGCAGCGTAGCCACGGGCCGGAAGCCGCAGAGTAGCTTTTGCCTGGCGTTCCAGCTTGATTTGCTGCTGATTGGCTACGTAGAGGCGGGCGCGATTGAGGCGGACGTTCGTGCGGATAGTCCAGGCGAGAAGCGGATGCTCGTTTGTGGGATCGCCGCCAATCAGCAGGATCGCTGGTGCGTTGGCGATGTCACGCAGGCCTGCGGATTTGTCTTTATGCCCGGAGAGCGCTCGTGCAAATGAAACGTAATCCGTTGTGCGCTCGTGGTCGATGTTGCTGGTACGGAGAACGGTTCGCGCGAATTTCTGAAGCAGGTAATTCTCTTCGTTGGTTGTGTGGTTCGAGCCAATTACACCGATGGCAGCGCCACCGCGGGTGTCGCGGATTTCCTTGAGCTTGGTGCCTGCTACGCGGAAGGCGTGCTCCCAGCTGACGCGCTCGAGCTTGCCTTGAGCATTGCGAACCAGCGGCGCAGTCAGGCGTTCTGTGTTGTCGACGAAGTCAAAGCCGAAGCGCCCCTTTGCGCAGAGAAAGTCGCCGTTGATGCCGCTCTTATCGCGGTTGTCAGCGCGGATGATTTCTGCACCTTCGCTGGACTGACGGATGCCCAGCGTGACTTTGCAGCCGTCGGCACAGTGGGTGCAGACGGTGGAGACGTGGTTCATCTCCCAGGGACGGGTTTTGTAGCGATAGCTTCCGCTGGTGAGAGCGCCTACAGGGCAGATGTCGATGCACATGCCGCACTGCTCGCAGTCGAGCTGGTCGCCGCCGTCGGGAGAGATGACGGAGGTGACGCCACGGTTCTGGATCCCGAGAGCCCAGACATCCATACCTTCGCCACAGACGCGGGTGCATCGATAGCAGAGGATGCAGCGGGGGCGATCGTAGAAGACGGCGGGGGACCACTGCTGCTCGTCGCGATGGCGCTTGGCGTCGACCATGAGGCTTTCGCCAGCGCCGTACTTGAAGGTCATGTCCTGCAACTCGCACTCGCCGCCGGCGTCGCAGACGGGGCAGTCTAGCGGGTGGTTGCCGAGGAGGAGTTCGATAGTGGCTTTGCGGGCCTGGGCGATTTCAGGAGATTCGGTTGTGAAGACCTGCCCTTCGGCGACGGTGGTGGTGCAGGCGGTCTGAAGTTTGGGAACTTTTTCCTGACGGACGACGCACATGCGACACGCGGCCTGAAGGCTGAGTCCAGGGTAGTAGCAGAAGGCGGGGATCTCGATGCCGGCTTTGCGGCATGCCTCAATGAGCAGCGTCCCTGCGGGAGCGGTCAGCTTCTTGCCGTCGACTGTGAATGTTACGTCTGCCATTGATTGTTCTGTCCGATCCTCTGGTGCCGCAGGGGCTAAAGCCCCGGATTTTGTTTGTTGCATTTCGGCACGACTAAAATCGTGCCCTGACACTTGGTTCTTTGTACTGCTGGCACCGTGAGAGTCGTGCCTTGATGCGTGGTTCCTTACTCCTAAGAGACCTACACGATGGTTAGCTCCGGCGCCCCGTGTTTTGCGAACGGGCAGGGCTTGCCGTCAAGGTGATCTTCAAATTCTTTGCGGAACTTTTTGACGAAGCCCAGTGTGGGCATGGCTGCCGCGTCGCCGAGAGGGCAGAAGGTGCGGCCCATCATGTTTTCGGCGAGGTAGCGGATGTTGTCGATGTCTTTGGCGGTTCCGAACCCGGCGTGGAAACGCGTGAGCGATTTCTTGAGCCAGTCGGTGCCTTCACGGCAGGGGATGCACCAGCCGCAGCTCTCGTGCTGGTAGAAGCTGATGGTGCGGAGGGCGAATTCGACGATGCAGGTCTGATCGTCGATGACGACGACACCGCCGGATCCGAGCATGGAGCCAGCTTTCCCGACCTGGTCGAAGTCCATGCCGAGGTTCTCGATTTCTTCGGGCAGGAGGACGGGAGTGGACGATCCGCCGGGAACGACAGCCTTCAAACTGCGGCCACCACGAACGCCGCCACCGACTTCGTAGATCATCTTCTTAAGGTTGTAGCCCATGGTCAGTTCGTAGACCCCGGGCCGCTCGACATGGCCGCTGATACCGAAGAGGCGCGTGCCGCCGTTGCGCGGTGAGCCGATGGCGGCGAAGGCTGCTCCGCCCATGTTGATGACGTGCGGGACGGTGGCGATGGTCTCGGCGTTGTTGATGACGGTGGGTCCGCCGTAGAGGCCGACTACGGCAGGGAAGGGCGGCTTGATGCGGGGAACGCCGCGCTTGCCTTCGAGAGACTCCATGAGAGCAGATTCGTCGCCGACTTCGTAGGCGCCCGCGCCGCTCTGGGTGATGATCTGGAATTCGGTGTCGGTCCCGAAGATGTTTTTGCCGAGGAACCCCTTGGCGTACGCGTCGGCAACAGCCTTCTCCATGATCTCGAGGAGATAGCGGTACTCACCGCGCAGGTAGATGAAGCCCATCTTGGAGCCAATGGCGAGGCCGGCAATGATGGTGCCTTCGATGACGGAGTGCGGGTCGTGGAGGAAGATCAGATGGTCTTTGCAGGTGCCAGGCTCGCTCTCGTCGCCATTGATGAGAACGTATTTGGGCTTGGCAGACTGCTTGGGAACGAAGGACCACTTCATTCCGGTGGGGAAGCCCGCGCCGCCGCGACCGCGGAGGCTGGAGGCCTTCATCTCCTCGATGACCCAGTCGGGGCCTTGCGCGAGGCATTTGCGAATGGCCTCGTAGCCGCCGAGCTCGATGTACTTGTCGATGTCGGCCGCGCCCTGGCCGAAGCGCTTGGAGACGAGCTTTACTTCATCGGGATGGGAGACGAGCCTAGGCATTCTGCTGGCCCTCAGGTTTCTGACGGTATTGGGCAAGGATGCCGGGAACGCTGTCTGGAGTCAGATCGTCGTGGAAGTCGTAGTTGACTTGAATGGCGGGGGCCCAGCAGCAGGCGCCGATGCATTCGACTTCTTCGAGGGAGAAGACACCGTCAGGAGTTACGCCTTTGTGGCCAATGCCGAGCTCGTCCTGGAATTTCTCGAAGACGTCGTACGCGCCGCGGAGCATGCAACTGATATTGGTGCAGACCTGCACGTTGTATTTTCCGGCCGGCTTGAAGCGGAGCATGGAGTAGTAGGTGGCGACGTTGCGCACCTCGAGTTCGGTGATGCCGATACGGTGAGCGACTTCGGCGATGACGGCGTCGGAGAGATAACCGATTTCGTCCTGCGCGTATAGGAGCATAGGGACGAGCGCCGAACGGCGAACGGGGTATTTCTCGACGAGCGCATCGAAACGGGCTGCGACTTTGGGCGAAAAGATGCTCATGGTCTCGGCTGTCATCGCATCATCTCCCTTGCCCAGGCTTCTGCCACCATATCCATTTCTTCCTCGCCTGCGGTATTGCGGAGCCGTCCGGCTTCTGTAAGCTCCAGCATTCCGTTTTGTCCGTCGTGGCGCGACCAGGCAACTTGCGCGCCGTTGCGTTTGAGGTCGAGCCACGTATTTCCGTAGCGGACCGTGATGTGATCCTCCCCTAGTTCGACTGTCGCCTGCCTGTCCCCATTAAGCCCGTGCGCCGCGGTGTAGCTGCGAAGCAGAGAGGCAAGCGAAACCCAAAGTTCAACGTACAACTGCTCGCAGGATGTTTCCGCTTTGGCCTGCCCCATTTTCCCTCAGGGGCTAAAGCCCCGGTCTTTCTTCAACCCTTTATGGCACGACTGAAGTCGTGCCCTGACGCTTATGGCTTCGATACGCTTGCTATTGAAGCCGTGCACTTTCAAAACTCAGCGGTCGATCTCTCCTAAAACGATGTCGATGGAGCCGATCACGGCGACGACGTCGGCCAGCATACGGCCCTGGCACATGGTTTCAAGCGCCTGCAACGAGGCGAAACCCGGATAGCGCATGTGCACGCGATACGGTTTGGCTGTGCCGTCAGAGACTACGTAGTATCCCATTGTTCCGTGACCAGACTCGATGGTCTGGAAGACTTCGCCGGCTGGAACATTGAAGCCCTCGGTAACGATCTTGAAGTGATGGATGAGGGCCTCCATCTGAGTTTTCATCTTCTCGCGATCGGGCAGGATGATTTTTGGAGCGTCGGCCTTGACGGGACCGCCGGGCATTCCGTCGAGAGCCTGCTGAATGATCTTGATGCTTTCGCGCATCTCTTCGAGGCGGACCTCGTAGCGGCCCCAGCAGTCACAGCGATTCGAGACCGGTACGCGGAACTGGAATTTTTCGTAGCCAGAGTAGGGCATGTCGCGGCGGAGATCGAAGTCGACGCCCGAGCCGCGAAGCGTTGGGCCGGTGACGGCGAGTGCAATCGCGTCCTCAGGAGTGAGGATGCCGACGCCCAGGAGTCGGTTGCGGAAGATTGGATTGCCCGTGAGCAGATTTGAATACTCGTCGATCTTTTCAGGAAGAGTATTGATGAACTTCTGAATGCGATCGAAGAGGTCGAGGGGCGGCTCCATGGCGAGCCCGCCGATGCGGAAGTAGCTGGTCATCATCCGCTGACCGGATACGGCCTCGAAGATGCGGAGGATCTCCTCGCGCTCGCGGAAGGTGTAGAGGAAGACGGTGAGCGCGCCGATGTCCATGGCGTGCGTACCGAGCCAGATAAGGTGCGAGTTGATGCGAGTGAGTTCGGTGAGGAGCACGCGGATCCAGACGGCGCGCTCGGGAATTTCAAGGGCAAGGAGCTTTTCGACAGCGAGACAGTAGCAAAGATTGTTGGCCATCGGGCCGAGGTAATCCACGCGGTCCGTGAGGGGGACAACCTGCTGGTAGAACTTGGATTCGCAGGTTTTCTCGATGCCGGTGTGGAGATAGCCAACTTCAGGATAGAGGCGGACGACGATTTCACCGTCGATCTCAAGTACCAGGCGGAGCACGCCGTGGGTGGACGGATGCTGCGGTCCCATGTTCAGGACCATGTGCTGGTCTTTTGCGCCCTCAGCAGTGGGAGCCTGAAGAATTGGGGTGCCTACGTCGGGCATCAGCGGTATCCCTCCACCGGGTAGTCTTTGCGGAGAGGATGACCGACCCATTCTTCGGGCATCATGATGCGGCGAAGGTTCGGGTGACCTTCAAACCGGATGCCAAAGAGATCGAAGACTTCACGCTCGTAGAAATTGGCGCCGGGAAACACGGAGGTGATGGACTCTATGGCGGGAGAGTCACCTGAAACCCAGGCCTTGATGCGGATGCGCTGCTTGAAGGCATGAGACAGGATGTGGTAGGTCAACTGGAAGCGCGGCTCGGAAGGCAGCCAGTCTACAGACGTCATGTCCTCATAGGCGTTGAATCCGGCATCTTTCATGGCGGCAACAGCTTCGACGATGTTTTCGGGCGCGACGGTGATGGACAGTTCGCCGCGATCGTAGAGGGCGTCAACGACGGACTCTGCTTTCCACGCTGCGACGGCTTTGACCGCCGGGTGGTCCGGCATTTTCTCGAGCACCGCTTGCTTGCCGGCGATTGTATCCAGTGGGGCTTCTGCCATTACAGGTCCGCCTTGTCCATGCTCCAGTTCAGGATGCCTTTGCGAATGATGTAGTAGAGGCCCACGGCAACGAAGCCGAGATAGACGATCATTTCCCAGAAGCCGAAAAGGCGCTGGCCGGTGATGTGAGGGAGCTGCCGATAGATGACCGCCCAGGGCATCATGAAAACAGCTTCAACGTCGAAGAGGATGAAAAGCATGGCCACCATATAAAACCGTACGCTGAAGCGTGCTCGAGCATCCCCGACCGACTCAATGCCGCATTCATAGGCAGCGAGCTTTACGGGCAGGTTGCGATGACGTCCGATGAACCATGAAGCGAGCACCATGACGGCTGCAAGTCCCACTGCAAACAACACTTGCAGCATGAGAGACAAATATTGCCAGTGGTAGGGAATCATCCTCATCCTGTTCGCAATTTTGGCAAAATCAGCAGCGTTGTCAGCGGTTCGAAACAGACCCTACTGCGACAGGCCGCTGGTTTGAGCTTAGGTTCCCGAAGTGATCCCGTCAAGGCGAGGAACCCTCGCTCAATCTCAGATTTAGAGCTAGGGAACGGCGCGCTGGATGGTTCCGATCCCGCCAAGTTCAAACAACTAGACACCGGTTTAAAGGTGAGCGGCATCACTCGCTCGCTGGGATGTATATACGACCTGGGCGGAAGGAACATCTGTGAGAAAGGTCACAGGCTTCCGAAGAAACGAGATCATCGCAATCCGTTCTCAATTGGGACGACCTTGCGAAATGGGCACACGAGGGATCAGTTCCCGGGCCGGGAGCGCGCTGGATGGGACATGCAATCGAGTACCTCCGGATGAATACGTCGGCAACTACGATCGGGGAAAGGCGGGCCGCATTTCTGAACGGAAAAGACGGTTTGATCGGAGGGCCCGAGAGGCGTGCTGCTTCAATGCGTCTGGTAGTCTGGGCCTGTGCATCCATTGGTCGGAAGTGTCACGAAGAACAGTGTGAACAGCATCGCGTTTCTAGCAGTTCTGTGTTTTGCCGTCGTTTCAGCGAACGCGCAAACGGGCGAACAGATCGACATCAATCCCACCTTTACGCTTTCGCAGTATGCACCCGGCGCCGCGATCCGGATGATTGGATACGGCGATATGCGTTTCACCGATCCCTCGGTGAAGATAGGGACCAATCCGCGAGTGCGAAAGTGGCTCGCGGAGCGGATAGGACAAGAAAATCCAGAAGTATTGATGGTGACCGGTGATATGCCCTACGCGGGCTCACGGGAGGCGGATTGGCAGGTTTACCGGAGCGAGACCGCATCCTGGAACCATAGCCTGGTTCTGCCAACGATCGGCAATCACGAGGTACGGGGTGGTGTGGAGAAAGGAATCGCCAACTATCTTGCCGCCTATCCCGGCCTCAAGGGGCATCGCTACTACTCGGTCCTGATGGGAAGCGTTGAGGTCATTTCGCTGGACATGACTTCGCCATCTGGCGGTACGAGTACGCAGGCGACGTGGTTCGCAGCGCAACTGGATCACCTGCCGAAGCAGGTTGAGTTCTTGTTCATTCTGTATCACACGCCGTGGGTGGTGGATCAACAGTCGCAGCTGTTTACCAATCTCCCTTCGAAGGAAGCTCTGACATTGCGTCACCTGATGGAGATTCACCTGCACAGGATGCATGCGAAGGTCATCGTGCTAAGCGGGCATATCCATAATTACGAGCGCTTTGAACGGAATGGGGTGGAATACCTGATTTCTGGAGGCGGCGGTGCGGAACCGTATCCGCTGCTGTTTCGTGGATCGGCAGATCTCTACAGAGATACGGGATTTCCGGTGTATCACTACATCACGTTGGATTACGCAAAGGGGAAGATCCACGGCGTCATGTGGAAGGTAAAGGATCCAGATGCGCCCACGCTGGATGTCGAGAAGAAAGATGAGTTTACGATCGTGGCGGAGCCCGGCAAGACAGGCATGTTCATTCCGTAGATGGAATCCTGGTAGGGGCCGCTATCGGCACTTCGTCGGAACTGACGCAACTTCTATTGTCCGATGATGAGGACAGCAAACAGTATCAGCCAGGCCACACCCATGGCGTGCCAATACCATGCACATGCATCGACAGTAATTTGCCTTAGTTCGACGCGCTTGAGGTTACGAATGAAGGCAAGGGCCACCGCAAGTGCAATGACGCCGGCGATCAGGTGCGCTGCGTGCAAGCCCGTAATGATGTAGAAAAAGTAGCTTGCCGGGGTCGACGAATGGTCGAAAGCGAATCCCTGCGCGATCAGCTGGCGCCAGGCGACCCACTGTCCGCCGAGGAAGAGTAATCCAAGACCGAGTGTTCCGCCCATCCATGGCAGGGTTCGTTGCAAAGCGGGGTGGCCAAGGCCGAGCCACTCTTCGAGCACATCAATTTCGCGGAAAATATTCCGGCGGGCGATTTCCATCGTCAAGCTGCTGAGGAGCAGCGCAGCGGTATTGAGGAAGAGGATGGGAGGAAGAAGGACGGGATGCCAGTCGCCGATCTGTTCGTGGGTGCGCGGGTCCATGTGGGTACCAGCCTGACGCGCGAAAAACAGTGCGACGAGGATGGCGAAGAACATCATGTCGGCGGCGAGGATGGAGAAGACGGAGAAGCGAATCTTGTGCAGTAATTCGCGCGGCCCACGGCGCTCATTCTGCCGATCATCGTCGCCTCCGCCACCTCCGCCGCCGGTCGGGCGTCGATCAAGGGGTGGCTTACCGCCAATTCCCGGCTCTTTCCGTTCTATTTCCGCAGGGGAATGCGTGAAGGTAGCGGGCATTAAAAGCCTCGGTGGAGTCAGACTATACCACTAGTCGTTGGACGCATCCACCCCTGAAGGGGATGGCCTTTTTCTCACACACAGAAGTTATGATGCATTCCGGCTGCGTTGAAGCTCTGAGTTCACGAGTTCAACAAAGGCTTTATGTACGCGACGGTCGTCTGGCGTGAGTTCGGGATGAAACGTCGCGGCCATCCGGTTGCCCTCACGGATCAGGGTTGGGCGCCCATCGCGCTGAGCGAGAACTTCAACCCGCGGGCCGGTCTCAACGATGCGCGGAGCACGGATGAATACCATCTCGAGCTTTCCGCCGGGCAATTTCGTGTCTGAAAAGAGGATCGACGAATCGACCTGGCGGCCGTAGGCATTGCGCTCAATTACGGCGTCGAGGATGGCGAGGCTTGTTTGTGCGGGGTTGCGAACCTCGCGGGCGAGGAGAATGGCGCCGGCACAGGTGCCGAAAACAGGATGAGACTGGCAGAAGTCTTTCAGGTCCTCAAACAAATGACGACGTTCCAGGAACTTCAGCATGGTGGTGGATTCGCCTCCGGGGATGATCAATCCATCCAAGTCTTGCAACTCTTCCCGCTTGCGTACTTCGATCGGAATGGCACCTGCCTCGACGAGAGCGTCGGCATGAGCGGCGTAGTCGCCCTGAATCGCAAGAATACCGATGCGGGGCCGTGGCGCTTCTGCGAGCAAGTTTGCGATCTCCTCTGCTATCGATTCTTAGAGAATCCTAATCTGGGTAAATAGAGAGCTGGAAAAGCCGGAGACGCGGAGCGTCTCCGGCCTGTTGCCTGGGATGTTACCAGCCGCGTGTTTGAAGAAGCTGTGAGTCCTCGAGTGCGGCGGCAGCTAGACCTTTCATGGTGCCGGTCACCTGTTCGCTGACCTCTGCGAGGATCTTGGGATCGTTGTAGTGGGTGGTGGCGATGACGATGGCCTTGGCTCGGGAGACGGCCTCTTCGCGCTCGACTGGATCGTGTTCGACATCGAGCGGTGTTGCCCGTTCTTTCATGAAGATCCCGGAACCAACAAAGATCGCTTCCGCACCGAGCTGCATCATGAGGGCAGCGTCGGCGGGCGTGGCGATCCCGCCTGCGGAAAAATTTGGGACGGGAAGCTTTCCGGCGCGTGCCACCATGCGGATGAGTTCGTAGGGAGCTTGATGCTCCTTGGCGGCTGCGTAGAGCTCCTGCTCGGAGAGAACGGTGAGTGCCTTCATCTCCTTCACAATCTGTCGCATGTGCTGAACAGCGTGGACGACGTCGCCTGTGCCTGCCTCTCCCTTGGTTCGAATCATGGCAGCGCCCTCGGCAATGCGGCGAAGGGCTTCGCCGAGATTGCGGGCTCCGCAAACGAAGGGAGTGGTAAATGCGTGCTTGTCGATGTGATGAGTTTCATCGGCCGGGGTAAGGACCTCGCTTTCGTCGATGAAGTCGACGCCGATCTCCTGAAGGATCTGCGCTTCAGCGAAGTGCCCAATGCGTGCCTTGGCCATCACTGGGATGGAGACTGCCTGGATGATCTGCTTGATGAGGCTGGGTTTGGCCATGCGGGCAACGCCGCCTTCCGCGCGGATCATTGCTGGGACGCGCTCAAGCGCCATCACCGAGGCAGCTCCGGCTTCTTCGGCAATGCGAGCCTGTTCGACGTTCATGACATCCATGATGACGCCGCCTTTCAGCATCTCGGCGAGGCCAATCTTCAGGCGGAGACCGGTTCCAGGAACACTCTTATTTTCATTCTCTTGTGGCATTTTCTTTGACCTCTGATCGCAGCCGTCGTTCACAGAATCTCTTCAGGCATTGGCTGTTTCTAGTGTAGCAGCGAAGCGAACGCGCGATGAGGGTCGGGGAGCACGGGGAGAGCGCAGGTCATGAGAATTCTCCAAGAAACCGAAATGGTTTCTGGTACCGCTTCTGCATTTACCAGTTGCGCATGAAGAGGGAGCGGCAACTCGAACAGGGGAGTGCTGGAACCACTCCGTTGCAGCCTGCGAGCTTATCCCGAAGTGGAGAATCGGGGATGTCCCGGAAGCTGCGCTGGCGGAGATGCCGGTGACCTTTGGCGCTGAACTCAATGCCGAAGGAGCAGGAATTGCAATTACCCGGATTCCGATCGAGGTGGACGTCGCAATTTCGATCCGGAAATTCCGGGTGCGGAATCTTCTTTCACTCTCTGGGGGCAGATGATTACGACGCCATGGGGTGGAAGGCGAGGACCTGCCGCTGGGCGCGCGGGGTGCACAACTCGCCTGGACTGAGTTCTGTTGTTCGTGATGGTGGATGGATGGAATCTGCTTGCGCATTCTCTGCTGAAGAGCTTCTGAGGAAGAATCAGTGACTCCCGATCTGGTCGCGGAACCGCTCTGCCAGTTATTCCGGTGATGCGGATGTCATCTTTGTCGAAATTCCGAATGGGCAACAAATCCAGATGAACGTTCCGGGGGATCAGGTTTCTCTGGGAGCGAAGAGCGTGTTTGGCGTGCTGAACAGACTGGTCGCGGATTTTGCATCGGGGAACGTGAATGGAGCGCAAGCTCAGCAACATACGATGGACTTGACGGCTGCGCTGATTTACGTTTCCCAGCAGCGCGTGATCCTGGATAATTCGATCACTCAGTTGAATGCCGCAAGTGGCGCGGTTGCGACGGAGAAGATGCAACTCCGTGCAGCTCAGACGGAGTTGATGCAAGCAGATCTTGCTACTGTAGCGACGCAGTTGTCCCTGGCAAAGACGCAGCAGGCTGCGCTCGAGTCAGTGATTGTTCAACTTGGGTCGGGGAGCCTGTTCGACAAACTCCGATGAAGTTCCTGAGCAGAAATCAGAGCCTTTAGCCTATTCGCCAACTACTGCCGGGGCCTGAAGCAGAGAGAACATACTGCCGAACACCTGCTTTAGCTCACCGATCGTCATGGCTCCTTTGTGCCCCGGTGAGCACTGCAGCTGGCTCACGGTAGCGTCCTCTTCGAACTGGAGGACATCGCCATAGAAAAAGACGCTGCCGTTGTTCTGGGTGGTTCCGGTAATCACGATCTTCCGTCCCGGGACCAGGCGCCGCACAACCGGACTGAGAACAGCATTGAGGCGGCAGCTCGGGGCTTTCTTGTCGATCTGTTCCCAAGTGGTGATGGAGCCATTCTGGACATAGATTGTCCCTTGATTCGCCGGCAGAAGGATATCCACATTTACAGCGACAGTCGATCCTGCACCGATGGTCGCTATGGGAGCCGTATCCGGCAAGTCGGCGCTCTGGGCGTTCAGGCTCAGCGACCAAGCAAGCGCAAGTGCAGCAAGAGCAACCACAAAGCGGAAACGGCCAAAGACACGCATCACCGGATGACTCCTTTTCATTGCAGAGAGAGTGGATCGATTTGGCCTGAATTCTAGCATTTCCGTACCCTCGTCCCAACAAAATTCCGGGGATGCGGGACCATCCGACGTTACCAATCGGTCTTGCATCTGATGCGAAAACGAGGAGAATTCTGATGCCAAAAACCCGAAGTCAGCTCCGGAGCCAAAAGCATTGGCAACCTATCTTGTGGACCCCCGAGAACGCTTTCCAAAGCCCCCCTTTCCCAAGCAGCAACAGGCCCCTCCAGGTAGCTCGAGGGAACTGAAGCCTCCGGCAGACTACGGCGAGACGACGTACACAGGTCATGGACGCCTCGAGGGCCGGGTCGCTCTGATCAGCGGGGCTGACAGCGGAATTGGCCGGGCCGTTGCGCTTTGCTATGCGAAAGAGGGGGCAGAAATTCTGTTTGCTCATTTGAAGGAGGAGAAGGAGGATGCAGACGAGACCATCCGGCTCGTGGAGGGTGCTAGCCGTCATGCTGTGGCGATTCCGGGCGATATCCGTAGGCGGGAATTCTGCCAGAAGCTAGTCGACCAGACGATCTCCCACTTTGGGCGCCTGGATATCCTCGTGAACAACGCCGCTTATCAGCGGACCTACGAGAAACTCGGAGACATTCCGGAAGAGGAGTTCGACGCTACGTTTCGCACGAACGTATACGGAACGTTCTTCCTCACGCAGGCAGCTTTGCCCCGAATGCAGCCGGGAGGCGTCGTGATTAACACTTGCTCGATTGAGACATTCACACCCGAGCCATCGCTTGCGCCCTATGCGGCAACAAAGGCCGCTCTTGCCAGCCTGACAAAGAGCACCGCCAAACTTGCCATGGAAGAAAAGGGAGTGAGGGTGAACGGAGTCGCGCCTGGACCGGTATGAACGCCACTGATCCCGTCGACTATGGAACCGGATCATGTGAAGGTATTTGGCCAGAACACCACTTTCAAGAGGCCGGCAATGCCGGTGGAGCAGGCGGCCATTTTTGTCTTCCTAGCGAGCGATGATGCCAGCTACGTGAACGGAGAGATCTATGGGGCGACGGGAGGCAGGATGCCGATTTGAAGAAAGAAGGTCCGGGCCGGACTTAGCCGGCCCGGCCTGCTGTCGTTCTATTTCTTTTGTGAACTTGAGGCTTGAGGTTTAGTTCCGGCACTCTTAGATGTACTGCTTGAAGACGAGCCGGTGGATTTCACGGTTTTCGAGTTACTCGGAGAATCAGTAGATTTGCGAGGTTCGCCGTCATCATCGAGGTCATCGGCGCCGGCAGCCTCTTCGAAATCATCGTCAAGTTCTTCGTCATCCATCCTCGAAATCTTCATCTTCGATATCGGATTCACCGGCACTCGCCACGCTGCTGCCTGAGCCCTTACTCACTCCGGCGGTCGAAGATGACTGGGATCTCGAGCTTCGTGACTCATTTTGGTCTTCACTCGCCGACTTATTACTGCGGCTGCTTTGCGAAGAGCCCGAACGGGAACTGCTCTTGGAGGAATGCTCGTCGCTGGAGGGATGTACCAGTTTGTTGAAATTGCTATTGTGCCCGTCGGCGGTCTTCTCCTGATAAACGAGTTCAAGATCACTCTCGTCGAACTTTTCGAAAAAGCTGTCCCAGGAAATCTCCTTCAGTTTTGAGTCGTTATGGTTCGGCGCCTTGGGGAACTCGAACCGCAGAATGCCGGGTTCTCCCCTCTGTTCGGTAGTTGCAACCTCGGCCGGCACTGCTCCCCGGCTCTCTGCCCATTTGCGGATTCCATCGTGGTCCCGTGTTGTTTTCGAGAGTGTCATCTTCACTGCTCCTGCAGCCGCTAAGTAGGATTCCGTGCTTCTTGCTGAGAGCCAGTGATTCAGGCGAAGGTCGTCTGGTTGGCCGTCTACTCTGGAGTTCTAATTCTGTTTCCCTCCGTCTTCCTGGGTTTGATACCGTTTCCAACGGAGGACTTCCCCAATGAACAACAACCGTAGACGGATAGCTCTCAGTCTCCTCGGCATTTGCCTGATGTTTGCCGGATCATCGATCGCGCAGGGTCCGCCTGAACACGACATAGATCCCCATCGGCATCCGATTCTTGCGGATGCTCAACGACTGTGCGATCAGGCATTCAACCGAGTCTCCGAGGCTCAAAAAGCGAATGATTGGGACATGAAGGGTCATGCCGCGAGAGCTAAGGCATTACTGGAACAGGCGAGTCATGAGTTGAAGCAGGCTGCGCTCGCAGATAACCGTCACGGACGATGAATCAACTTATGGATCCTGGCGACTCATGTAAGGCCGGGACCCACGTCCGATCCCTCTACAGGGTTTGCCCTTTATACTCATCAACAAGCCTATGCGGATTTATGCTTTGCTTGCCTCCCTGTTGGTCGCAGTATCAACGACATTGTGCTCACAAACCCCCGCCAAGCACTCTTCAAAGCCAATGACCAAACTTACTCCCGAGCAGGTACAGCGCTCATCCGTCGTGATCGACAGCCACGCCGACACACCTCAGCGCATTGCCGACGACAACTTTGATCTTGCCGATCCGTTGAACGGCGGCAACTGGAATCTTGAGTCTGCGAAGAAAGGTGGCCTCGGCGCGGAGTTTTTTTCGATATGGGTTGATCCCGAGGCAAACAAAGGGCAGTACGCACGCCGCACTCTGGTCCTGATCGATGCTGTGAAGCAACAGGTAGCGAAGCACTCGGAGACGATGATGTTTGTCACCTCGCCGGAGGGGATTGAGCTTGCGCACCGGGAGCACAAGATTGCAGCGCTGATGGGAATCGAGGGCGGCCATTCCATCGAGGACTCACTTGCGCTGCTCAGGCAGTTCTATGCTCTGGGAGTCCGTTATATGACTCTGACCTGGTCCAACTCCAATGGCTGGGCCGATTCCTCGGGAGACATCAACGACGCCAAGGTACCGCATACGAAAGAGGGCCTCAGCGAATTCGGGAAAGATGTCGTTTATGAAATGAACCGCCTGGGGATGATGGTTGATATCTCTCACGTGTCGGATCGTACGTTCTACCGGACGCTGGTGATCTCGCGAGCCCCGGTGATTGCTTCGCATTCTGCCGCGCGTGCCCTTTGTGACGCTCCGCGGAATATGACGGACGAAATGATTCGGGCCGTCGCCAATTCTGGCGGGCCGGGATCAAAGGGCGGGGTGGTGCAGGTGAACTTCTATTCCGGGTTCATCTCGCAGCCTTACCGAGACGCGCAGAAAGCAATGCAGCCTGAGGTCGACAAAGCAGTGCAGACGCTGAAAGACAAGTACAAGGCAGAAGGGAAGGAAGCGCCTGCGAAAGAGATCGAGACTCTGCAGCGGAAATATGCCGACCGGATTCCGCGGCCGCCGCTTTCGGTGCTGATCGATCACATTGTCCACATTGCCAAGGTTGCAGGTGTCGATCACGTAGGCCTTGGATCGGATTTTGACGGTGTCAGCGGTCAACTGCCAGAAGGTCTGGACTCGCCGGCTGACCTGCCCAAAATCACAGCGGCGCTTATGCAGCGGGGCTACTCCGCCGACGATTGCCGCAAGATTCTGGGCGGTAATCTGCTTCGTGTTTTCCGCGAGATTGAACAGGTTGGTAAGCAGCTTCAGGCTGAGAACCGGCCGCGTATCGTTGACAAACAGCCATACGACAAGGCCCCAGAGTAGAAGCTCTCAGTAAGCAGGTAGGCGGCGCTCGACGCGTTTCTTACTTTCCCATGATTCTTGTCAGCACGGCGCCTGCGCAAAACCAGATCGCGGTATTTGCGACAGTTTGTGCTATCAGCAGCAGGAGCATGGTCGGAGTTCCACTGTTCTCGTAGGGAAAGAACTGGGTCAGAAGCTGATGCGCGGGGCAAGCGATGTTGATTACCCAACCGAGACGGGATTCCAAATCTGCAGAGTCTCCAATCGAGCCATTCACGATCAGCACGGCACTGGCTAGAAAGCCGAAGAGTGAAAGCACAATCGCGAGCCGCCATCGGTCAAGCATGAATACTCCGTGAAGAACGGCAGGAAATGATGTCTCATCATAGCCCGACCTGCGAGCGCCAGGGAATCAGAATTCCACGGTGGGCATTACGCCTGTATATTGCCATCATGAACAAACGTTATGGAGTTGGACTGCTGGTGGCGCTCTCGATCAGTCCTGTTTTACTCGCACAGGCGTTCTCAGTGACTTTTCCGCAGAGCCTTAGCTCACAACCTGTTGATGGCCGCCTGTTGCTTCTGTTATCGACAGATCCGAAGGCCGAACCGCGTTTTCAGATCGATGACACGCCGCGATCGCAACTGGTTTTCGGAGTGACAGTGGACGGTTGGCGTGCGGGCCAAGGCGTGACGGTGGATGGATCGGCTCAAGGCTATCCAATCGGCAGCTTGAAGGATGTTCCGCCCGGCGAATACGTTGTGCAGGCAGTGCTGAACAAGTACGAGACTTTTCATCGCAGCGATGGAAAGACTGTGAAGCTGCATCCCGACATGGGAGAGGGGCAACATTGGAATATCTCACCTGGGAACCTGTATTCGAAGCCCCAAAAGGTGACGATCGGCCCAAACGTTGGCCCTGTCAAGGTTGAACTGGCAGAAGTCATTCCGCCCATCAAGCCTCCGCAGGACACGAAGTACATCCGCCACATCCGTATTCAGAGCGAGGTTCTTACGAAATTCTGGGGTCGCCCCATGTTTATAGGGGCAGCAATTCTGGTTCCTGAAGGGTTTGATGAGCACTTGAATGCTCGTTTTCCCCTGATCATTTTCCATGACCACTTTGTAGATGACTTCGATGGTTTTCGCACCACTCCGCCTGACGCGAACCTGAAGCCGGATTACAGCGAGCGCTTCCATCTCGCTGGTTACAACCGCATAGAACAGGAAGAGGCGTACAAGTTCTATCAGCAGTGGACGTCAGCGACGTTTCCGCGTGTGCTGATCGTCAAGATCCAGCATGCCAACCCGTACTATGACGATTCCTACGCGGTGAACTCAGCGAATGTCGGGCCCTATGGCGATGCAATCGAGAACGAGTTGATCCCTGCGATTGAGAAGCAATTTCGTGGCATCGGGCAAGGCTGGGCGCGCTTTGTGTATGGTGGGTCAACGGGAGGTTGGGAATCGCTTGCGGTTCAAGTGTTGTATCCCGATCATTACAATGGCGCATTTGCGGCCTGTCCTGACCCGATCGATTTCCATGCGTTTACCAACATCAATCTCTATGAGGATAAGAACGCTTTCTTCCTCGAGGGAGCGCACAAGCGCGTCGCCCAGCCCGCGATGCGCGACTATCTCGGGCACACATTCATCACGACGCAGGAGATCAATCAATACGAACTGGCACTTGGCGATCATGGCCGCAGCGGGGAGCAGTTCGATATCTGGCAGGCCGTTTACTCGCCGGTCGGAGAAGATGGTTTTCCAAAGCCGATTTTCGACAAGCAGACAGGAGTAATCGATCACTCAGTCGCGGATTATTGGAAGCAGCATTATGATCTGCAAGCGATTCTTGAACGCGATTGGAAAAAGCTGGGGCCGAAGCTGGAAGGTAAGATCCATATCTATGTGGGTTCTGACGACACGTATTTCCTAAACGACGCGGTTTATCGGATGGAGGATTTCCTCAACACAACGAAGGATCCGAATTACGGCGGGGAAGTGACCTATGGACCGCGCGCGGAGCACTGCTGGAATGGGGATCCGAAGCTGCCGAATGCATATTCACGGCTCCACTACAACACGCAGTACATACCGAAGATTCTCGACCAGATAAAGAAGACAGCGCCAGCAGGGGCCGATCTCACGAGTTGGCGGTACTGAGATGCAGGAGATAGGTTAAGCGCATTACCGTCCGGACTTCGAACCGGACTTGTGCGAATCTGGCGACCTTTTTCGGTCTGTTCCAGACGCAGAACGTGCTTTTGGCGCGTCGGAATGAACTGCGGGCGCAACCGGCTTGGCAGTTGGACCTGAGGGGTTTTTCGGGGTGTATTCGGGAGATAATGCGGGCTCGCGATGCTGCGTAGCATGCGAAGGGACCGCTGCGGCAAGAAAGAGAACCAAGGCAACTACTGCTGCGAAATAGAATGCGATGCGCGCTGTCATGACCCACAGCTCCATATCAAGAGGTCCAACCGGCAGGTTTGTTTAGAGTCTTCCTGCTCCGTAACCAGTACATCGCTTCAAGAAGTTACTGTACATACAACGAGTGCGGCCCGCATTACCACTAAAGTGCAGGTGACTGTGGATCGCGTGATGACTATGCAGCAACCATTGCGATAGTCAGCACAATGACGGCAACTATGTGAAACACAATTCGGGGCTTCAAGGTTCTGTCTCCCTCAACGCTTTGAAAATTGGCGATGAGCTCGCCGCGTGTAATTCGATCCAGTAAGCGCTCGCCGAGTAACGATCGTAAATACAACATCCCGGGATTTGCCTCCCACTTCAGTACTTCGTTTGGATGCAAATTGGGAAGTGTCTGCGGATCAGGGCGAAGGCGTCACGCTGAGGTCAGAGGTTGACGGACGTTCCACCCCAGGTTTCCGGGTCAACGTCGGTGAGGGTCTCGGTGAAGTCCCAGTAATGGCCGTGGAAGTCCTGGGCGTTGTACTGACGCTCGCCGTAGATATGATCTTTGGGCTCGGTGAGGATCCTGGCTCCGTTGCGGCGGGCGCGCTCGCAGTGGGCGAGGGCATCTTCGATGCGGACCTGCGTGATGGCTGAGCGGTTCGGGATGACATCGCCTTCGGCGATGGTGAAACATCCTTCTCCAGCGCGCATCTGAATGCGGTGATTGGCGATTCGCAGGCGAACGGTGAATCCGAAGGCTCTTGAAAGCCAGTCGGCTGCGATGCTCGGGTCCGGGTAGATAAGGACGGGGATGACGGGGCAAGGCGGGACGGAGCGGTTTTTGCGCATGGACACAGGCCTCCTCGGCAAGGAAAAACGGGAAGCTGCAGGTTAGCGCAGGAGTGCGGTCCAGTCAAAAAAAGGGTGCTGAGGCCCAGTCGGAGATCAGCGCGTGCGGGCTGGCATCCGGTTCGATGCGAGCTGGCTGTCGTCGCCGGGCTTGGCCAGCAGAGCGACGACTTTGTAGGTTTCGGAATCGACCTTGCTGTTATTTACGTTCCAGCTGAGCTTTGCACTCTGTCCGGTGAACTCAGCCTGAGCTCGTTCGCCGAGAGGCACACCGCAGCTATGGCGGTTGATGTAGTTTCCGTTGGCGGAGTGGCGGCTGATGCAGTTGACAAGGGCGATGCGGCCATCGGGCAATCCGAGAGAGAGGGTTGTCCCGGAGAGGAGGTAAGACGGAGTGCCTTTGGCCTCGGTGCCCTGGTCAGGGGTAGGGCAATTGGCCGGGTCGGGGTCGAGGGTGCAGGCTCCGGTGATGTCGGCATTCGGACCGGAGTAGCCGGGAATTACGGCGTGGTAGACGATATCGCTGTCCTGCCGGTAAAGGACGTTTACAGGGACCTTCTGCGCGGTGGCGGAAGCAGCCGAATATGCGAGAGATAATGAAGCAAGCCCAAAGACCAGCCATGGGGATGTACGCATATGTGGACCTCTATAGGTAGCTATATTTAGAACTCTACAAACAATTAGATACCAACTTCCATGAAAAGTCGCGGAGGGATTCTCCGGGGTAACGTGACAGAAGCACGGTGCCGGCTCACGCCTTTGATGCCTTTCAACCTTCCAAAGCCTTTCGAATGTGGAGCAGGGAGAGGGGTACCCCCATCTTTGGGGCTAAACGTGCTGCTTTCAGCAGTTTGAGGGCCAAAAGCCGCTGCAGGTGTTTCAATCCATTGGGTTTGGTCGTAGATATTTGTCTCGCCTGAGCTTAGCGCCGGCCTGGATCCTCGCGAGTGAACACGCATGGAGAACCGGTAGCCGGAATCTCCTATAGGACCATTGTGCGCTGATCGGCGGTTAAACACCGCAAATGCGAGCAGGAGATTGCAGCTTCGAAATGAAGGAGTTGGCGGGTCTTGTCAAAGATGGGCTATTGACGGGTGACGGGCCAAGGAATCTTTCTCCGGGCTTGTCTCGATCCAGGTGCGCTAGGATGTTCTCCATCCTGACATGAAGAAGATTTGGTTTCTGCTGGTATTGGCAGTTGGCGCGGCGCAGGCGACGGTACGTCATGTGCCGGTGAAATCGGGTGTAGTGCTGAAGCCCGGCGAGGTATATACGGCGCGGCTTGACTCGGCGAACGAGGTGGAGGTCGGCTGGTCTGCCGTGCAGGCAAAAGAATGCTCGATGAATTGCGTTGAGGCGAGCCAGGTGGGTTCGCGCTTCGCCTTTGCCTCGGTGCTTGGGGGGTCGAAGAAGTACGACCCGATCGAGGGCAAGATCGTCATCGAGTACAAGAACGTGTCGCAGCAGCCGGTCACGATCGACGTGTTTCGACTGCTGCGGATCTGCGATTCAGAGGCCTGCCAGTTTGTGGATAACACAAAGAAGGGTCACATGCTGGTGTTCAAGGTGAACCAGTTCAAGTCGATTACCACGAGCAAGGACCGGTCGTACTCCGTGATCTCTGGTGTGGCGGAGAGTGGACGTCCGTTTCGTTTCCGCGCGATCTGGTTTACCGACGACAAGACGTTTATGAATCTTGAGGGCGGCTGCACGACGTGGATCAAGCGTTACGTGGACAACCACACGCCGAAGGAGCAGTACCGGCCTTACATCATTGCCGGACAGAATGTTGGAGATGAGAACAACATTCTGCTGCGGAACATTGATGATTGTGTCGGGAAGGCGGATCACTTCGGGGTGGAAGAAAAGTATGTGTTCAAGTAGAGCTAAATAGGAGCTTGGATGAGTTGAAACAGGAGGAGTTCCGTTCCCGCTCATCGTAGGTGACAAGATTAACGGGCACAGACTCTGAGTTTCGGAAAAACTGGTGAAGGAGATCAAAATCGATAACCGGGCCACCTGCCTACACGGCTTCTCAGCGTCTCCCCTCGTACCTCGAATTGACCTGTGCTAAATTGCACCCATGCTCCACAAATTGCTGTTCCTCACGTTGTTGGTAAGAGGTACCGCTGTGTACGGGCAACAGGCCCCAATTACTCCATCGAAATCACCACCGACCCCAATCGTGGTTACGTTAGCTCTCCCTCCTCAGCAGCCGTGGTACAAGCGTCCCGAGTGGATCGGATTAGTCATCACTGGTGTCTATGTTGTCATCTCGGGTTTGACGCTCCTTGCCATCAAGCGACAGGTAAATCTGATGGCAACACAGGCAAAGTTTATGGACTGACAGGATGACTCGTCAGGCTGACCTGATGAATCGTCAGACAAGGATCGCGGTTGAGTCAGTCCGAGTGACGAGAGAAGCAGCTGACGCGGCGAAGGCTAGTGCGGATGCTGCACTAGAACAAATCCGACCAATCAAGTCGACGGAGCGTGCAAAACTTTCCTTTGAGTTGGACCCTTTCAAATGGGATTCCGGACGTTCAGCCCTTTGGATGCAGTCAGTTCCTTGGAGAGTCAAAGTGTACGGGGAAAGCCGAGCGTCAGATATTCGCGGTCCTGTCATTCTCTGCTTGGGAGAACCGTCCACCCACCGATTCCGGAACATAAGTAGCCTGAGGCTACCGGAGATTGTGAGCGCCACAGAGAATCGAGAGTACGGCGACAAGCTCACTATTCATTACGAAGATGGACATGGAAACGAGACTCGGCAGATTGGTTCAGGGGAGCTTGAGAGTGGAAATTGACCTTATACTGTGCCGGTTCCATCGAATACACCGATGTTTTTGGAGACAGGTGGAAGCTTCCGATTCGCAAGCGATGGGTGTACTTTCGCTCGGACTTTCCAAACCTTGCAGTTCTTGCTGGTGGTCCGGGTGGCTACTGGCAAGACGAAGGTGACAACCGCGAACAGAAGTTGTGAAACCTAGTGTCCGCCCGAAACAGCGTGTGGAGTAGGCCGAAACCGCAGATCTTTCGCTTACCACCCCCAGACTGAAGAAAGCGTCTGGGGCCCCGTGCGCTCAGCGACTGTCTGGCTTTGTCAAGGCAGGTTGGTGGAAAAGCAGGAAAACGGTGATGCTGTTTCCCTGCTTTCCCACAACCTCGGCTACGACGACGGCTGGCTGAGATGAAGTGACGTT
>Ga0105241_10000231_pt1 | contig 42173 bp, 38 predicted proteins | sample KBSC64metaG_FD_80422 | JGI IMG/M metagenome (GOLD analysis project Ga0105241, IMG submission 80422) | Corn rhizosphere microbial communities from Kellogg Biological Station, Michigan, USA - KBS C6-4 metaG | ecosystem: Host-associated > Plants > Roots > Rhizosphere > Soil | place: Michigan, USA... | reverse complement strand
GGCGGAATATATCGCAGCCCTGAAGCCTGCCTTTATCCGGTGGCCGGGTGGATGTTTTGTGGAGGGCATCGATGTACAAAGCGCTCCTGACTGGGAAAAAACGATCGGTCCTGTGGAGCGGCGGTGGAGTACGTATAGCCCCTGGGGATATTGGACGGGCAATGGATTCGGTTATCATGAATATCTTCAATTCTGTGAAGATATTCATGCTGCGGCGCTGTATGTGTTTAATGCAGGGGTATCGTGTGAATTCAGGAGCGGGACGTTCGTACCTGATGATAGCCTCGGGCTTGTCATACAGCATGCGTTGGATGCCATCGAGTATGCTATTGGACCGGTGAGCAGCAAATGGGGAAAGGTGCGCGCGGCGAATGGTCATCCTGTTCCTTTCCCTCTGAAATATGTGGAAGTCGGCAATGAGCAGTCGGGACCCTGGTATGCCAGGAGATACAACTGGTTTTACGACGCTATCCACAAAAAATATCCCTCGATACAGATCATTGCCAGCATGGGTATCGGGGATGTCAACAAACGAACGCTGGACAGCATGCAGCATGTGGAGCTGGCGGATGAGCATGCTTATAAGCCTGCTTACTGGGCTATGACCCATTACGATCATTTTGACAGATATAGCAGGGGAGCCTGGAACATGTATGTCGGAGAATATGCCACCAATGGAGGCGTAGGGACTGGTAATATGACGGCTTCGCTCAGCGATGCGGTGTATATCATGAGCATGGAAAAGAATGCGGACCTGGTGAAGATGAGCAGCTATGCGCCTTTGCTGGTGAATGTCAATGATGTGGACTGGCCTGTGAACCTGATCAATTTCGATGCTGCCGGCAGCTTTGCCCGTATCTCTTACTATGTCATTAAAATGATGAATGAGCACCGGGCGGATGTCAATTTTCCCACTACTGTGCAGGTGCTGCCTCCTGTGGTTCAGACTCCGCAGTTCAGCGGCGGTATCGGATTGGCTACCTGGGACACCCGTACCGAGTACAGGGATATCAAGGTCGTACAGGATGGCATGACGGTGTATCAGAGCGATTTTGTACAGAACCCGGGAGAATGGCAGCTGCCGAGAGGCAAATGGGAGGTGACGGCCGACAGCGGACTGGCCCAGACGGCGGAAGGGGCCCAACGCCTGGCTTTTCTGAAGGGGAAGACCTTTGATACCTATACTCTTACGCTGAAGGCCAGGAAGCTGGATGGTTACAATGCCTTTATCATTCCCTTCGCTATGAAGGACTCCAATACTTTTCTCCGGGCCCATATCGGCAGCTATGTGAATGTCAATTGTGTGTTTGAGCGTGTGAGGGATGGGTTCGACGTATCGGATGTATCGCCGCAGAAGCGGCTGGTCCGGCCTATCGAAAAAGGGCGTTGGTATAATATCCGGCTGGAAGTGGGGGTGGACAAAGTGGATTGTTACCTGGACGACACCCTTATTATGTCGTACAAAGAGCCTCCGACCTTATTTGCTTTGTCGGGAAGGGATGACAACAGCGGAGATATTATCCTCAAAGTGGTCAATGCGGCCCCGGCGTCCTGTGAAGCATCCCTGGTCCTGAATGGTCTGCGTGAGACCGGCGATTCCGTGCGGGTGACGATGCTCAGCGCTCCTTCGGGCGAATCGGAGAACTCGTTTGCCCATCCTTTTCAATATATTCCCCGGGATAGTACGATCCCAAATACCGGCAAATTTATCTTTCCGCCTCTTTCCATCTCCATTCTGCGTATAAAGGACCGGGCTAAAATATAATTACAGGCAGTTAATATCAATGAAGTGGCCCATGCAGGGTAATCTTATTTTTAGAACATCCTAAAAATTATAAATGTTATTGTGACATTAATAACTCAAGGTTAGGAGCTGCTATTAATTTTAATTACCAAAACAAATTGCAATGAGAAAGATTGTCTTGCTTGCCATGGTTGTGGCTTTGTCGGTATTATCGGCTACCACTGCAGGTTATGGGCAAACCAAGGTCTATGCACAGGGCGTCGTCAGGGATGAGAAAGGAAGTCCATTGGGCGGTGCGACTGTTGCGGAAAAGGGTTTGCCGAATAATGTCGTCATGACGGACTCTTCGGGCCGGTTTATGCTTGTCCTGAAGGGGAAGGGCAGAGAGGTCACGATCAGCTACATTGGATATGAGGACCAGACGGTCCGGGTGATCGGAGATGCGTTGTCCGTCACCTTGAAAACTTCCAAAAGTAATATGGGTGACGTGGTGGTGATAGGCTACCAGGGGGTAAGAAGACGGAACCTTACGGCTGCGGTATCGTCCATCAAGGGAAAGGAAATACAGGATATTCCTGAGGCCAGCTTTGACCAGATGCTGCAAGGAAGGCTGCCTGGCGTCAGCGTGCTTTCCAGCACGGGCGAGCTCGGCGCTAAGCCTGCTATTGTTATCCGGGGCGCTACCAATGTGGATTATGGCAATGCGAACGGAGGTAATACGGGGCCCTTGTATGTAATAGATGGGGTGATCTATGATGTCAATACCATTACTCCCGCATATACTTCTTATAATGCCATCTCCGGCGCTCCGACCACTACAAATCCCCTAAGCCTTATCAATCCAAATGATATCGAATCCATCGATATATTGAAGGATGCATCTGCCTCTGCCATTTATGGAGCACGCGCGGGCAATGGAGTTATCATCGTAAAGACAAAGAGGGCGCTTCGTGGCAAGCCACAAGTCGGCTTTTCTGCTTATGCCGGTGTGACCACGCGTCCCCAGTTCAGGAAGGTGCTGACGGGGAATGCGGAAAGGGCGTTGAAGCTTGGTATACTAAATAGCCAGCTGCCTTATTCCAACATGCAAGGCAACTTTATCCCCATTGCGCTTACGGATAGTCTGAACCCGGCCTTTAATAATGATGTGGACTGGCAGGGTCTGATGATCAGGAATTTTGCATTGGTGAACAACCAGGATGTCAGCATTGCAGGGTTCGCGGGCAGCACCAGTTACAGGCTGTCGCTCAACCACTACAATGAGCAGGGGGTATTGAATGGATTTGGCATTGACAGGCTGGCTCCTCATCTTAATGTGATCTTAAACCCTATCAAAGGATTAAGGGTCAACGGGGACCTCATCATCAGTTCCGAGCGGAGGAACCATGGCACAGGCGGATCGTCCGGGACGCTGTTCTCTTCCTGGAATTTTCCTACTTCCTTTGTTCAGCTAAACCCGACTCAATCAGCCTTATATAAAGGCCAGGCCAATCCTTTCGACGACAACCGGATCCTGGCCATGAATGGTTCCTTTGGGGTGACCGATACGATCGTCAATAATCTCCTGTTCAACAGCACCTACTCTTATAATAATTACATTGACCGCTGGAGCTATTTTTCTCCCGCGGCCCTTAATGGTATACAGAATGTCGCTTATGACATCAATGCTTCCAACCCTTCCTGGACATTCGAGAATTATCTGACCTGGCTGAAGTCCTTTAATGACCATCACTTCGTATTGGTGGGAGGGACCTCCGCCTATGATACCAAGAACTATTTTTCCAACGCCAGTGCTGCCGGCATCGCCGTCACAGGTATCACTACCCTGCAAACCGTTCCTCCAGGTACTAATCTAAATGTAAATACCAATCGCCAGGAGAAGACCACTGTCTCTTATTATGGCAGGTTGTCATATGATTACAAAGGGAAATACCTGGCTACCGTATCAGTGAGAAGGGATGCGAGCTCTATCTACAGCGCTTCTTACCGTTGGGGTACCTTTCCTGCCGTTTCGGCCGGCTGGATAGCGTCGGATGAGAAGTTCATGGAACCTGTCAAGAATGTGGTTAATTTCCTACGGTTCAGGGCCAGTTACGGGATCACGGGGAATGACCCCGGAAGCTTCTATGCCAAGTACCAGAGCTTATCCACCGATGCCAGCTTTCTGAACGCTACTACCGGCTCACTGATCAATAATTATGGCAATATCGGTATTGGGGGAACTCCTTCTACCTACAACGGCACTGCGGTGATCTCACCGTTCCCTTATGGGAATTGGGTGTACAACTCGGGTGTCGGCGCCAGCAACAGCGTACGTTGGGAGAAATACCCGCAGGTGGACTTCGGGACGGATGTCGAATTGTTCAACAGCCGGGTCAACCTGGTGGTCGATGTATATCAAAAAGATGCGAAAGACAAATACTTCTATAATATCCCGGCCCAGGTGACCACCGGGTATCAATATTTTTCCGGCAATTTTGTAGATGTGCGGAACCAGGGTTTAGAGATCGGCCTCAATACCCGCAACCTTGCCTCTTCCTCCAAATTCCAATGGAATACTTCTTTCAATATTTCCTTTAACAGGAACTATGTAACAAAGCTACCGAACAACAACAGGGATTTCCTTTTCGGGCCTCCGTGGTTCCAGCAGACGCTGACCCTGGGGCAGCCCTTATTCAATTATAAGGTATGGCAGATCAAAGGCGCCTATCCGACAGATGCGGATGTCCCGACCGATGGGATCACCGGCAAGAAGATGACATTCCAGGGCACTACGCTGGGGGCCGGAGACCCCGCTTATGTGGATATGAATGGCGATTACAACATCAACCTGGATGATAAAGTGATAGCGGGCAACCCGAACCCCAAAGTGACGGGCGGCATCGGCAACACCTTTTCTTATAAAGGCATCAGCTTAAGCATTTTTTGTTCTTTCGTCACGGGGAGGAAGATCTTCAATGGGGCCCTGTCCGACTTCCTGAACGGATCCAGTGGCATATATGGGAGCTATACGAATTGGGGCGCCAACGCCGGGCCTGCAGCTATTTCCGGGATACTGGGACAATTCTGGACAACGCCGGGTGATCATGCTCCATTACCCAGGCTGGTTTATCCCAACGGTACTTCAAAGGATCCCTGGGACATCGCCAGCTCTTATTTTGTAGAAGATGGAAGTTTTTTGAAGGTGAAGCAGATGACCCTGGGTTATAATCTGCCGGAGAAATGGGTGCGGAGCCTGCATATGCGGTTTGTGAATGTCTATGGGATGGCTGAAAACCTGATGACATGGAAAAAGAGCAAGACGGTGCCGGACCCTGAGCTGGTGGACCCTACCACCGGTACTTCCAATGTCGTCTATCCTTCGGCGCTGAAGTTCACCCTGGGGCTGCGTCTTGAATTATAATTTTTTCCCCATCTTAAAGTTGACTATATGCATATAAAATATAAAATATTGGGACTGGCAGCATTGATTGCCTTTTGTTCCTCCTGTAAAAAATTCCTGGACCAGCAGCCCAACAGTGTAGCCACGGATCAGACCACGTGGAAGTCGGAAAGTGACGCCAATGCTTCCGTCGCTTCCTGCTATTCTCTGATCCGGTCAGCCTTTAATGCGGCGATCACCTATTATTCGTATGGCGATCTGATCTCCGATGAGTTCGGGCCCGTCTCGGGAGGTGACCAGTCCTATCTCGATGTCCAGGACATGAACTGGGGTATCAGCATACCGGCGGCGAATACCAATGATCCCCGGCTGAAACTGCGGCTATTCACCAATTTCTATACCGTGGTGGCGCAAAGCAACCGGTGTCTGCACTTTATCAACAGCATGCCTGTGTCCAGCTTTACGGGCGATGATGACGCGGCAAGGCAGTCCAGGAAAAACCATTACCTGGGGGAAGCCTATTTTACGCGGGCGTTCAGTTATTTCTATATGGCCAGGGTTTGGGGGGATGTGCCGCTGGTGACGGATTACTATGATGATGTCTCCAGGGCGCCGCAACTGGCAAGGTCTCCACAGAAGGATGTGCTGGCCCGGTGTCTGTTGGACCTGGACTCCGCCAGGCAATACCTGGATTGGCAGGATCCCAATTCATCGGACAAGGTCGTGCGTGCGGATAAAGGGGCGGTATTCGCCCTGCTGGCGCATCTATATGCCTGGGAGGGAGACTATAACCATTGCGACAATGCTTGTGATTCTGTGATCAATGCACCTACCGGGTATACATTAGTGGACAGCGCCGATTATACCAGTATTTATAAAGGGAAGTCGTTGGAAAGCATTTTCGAGATCGCCCAGAATGCGCAATCCGAAAGTATGCGGGCGACAGACGTTTATACCATCACGGGCGTTACGCTGGCGGAACCTCTTATTCATAATAACCTCCCTACTCCGGCATGGACTATCAATACGGGGCTTTATCAATACCTCTACAGCGACACCGATGACATCCGTCCTAAACTGGTGTTCAAAGAACTATCCACCGGCGGCGCCATCGCCTATGAGTGTATCAAGTATGCCAATATACAAAACGTAAATGCCAATACGTCCTACCAGATCGCATTGAACAATATCATTGTTTTCAGATTGGCGGACATCCTATTGCTGAAGGCGGAGGCGCTCGCTGCCAAGCCGGCGCCTGATTACGGGACTGCCCTGAGCCTGGTGAACGCCGTTCGCCAGAGAGCTAAGATCAAGACGCCTCTTACGGGGTACACCGGGAATGATCTGTTGAACCTGATAACGGATGAACGGGGCCGGGAATTGTTTTTGGAGGGGCACCGGTTCTTCGACCTGATCAGGCTGGAAAGGATTACGGGTGATCAGCAGCTGAGCACTATATCTCCGGGTGAATTCGCAGCCGGAAAATATTACTGGCCAATAGATCCCTCCCTGTTCCTGCTCAATTCGAAATTAACACAAACCGGGTTCTGGAAGGGTAAAGTTCATTAATTAAAAAAACAGCAATGAATACCATCAATAAATGCAGGCGTTACTCAGGGCTTTTTATTCTATTAATAAGCACCCTGTTGTCCTGTAAGAAGAACAACTATCTTGTAGACGGCGGAACCGTCAGCGCAAACACATCCCTGTCTACCTATGACTATTTAAAGGCCAATAAGTACCACTATTTCGACAGCACCTTGCTGCTGATCGATCATTTCAACCTAAAGGATTCCGTAAACAAGGCCGGTACTTTTTTCGCTTTTACCGACCTTGCCATCAACCTGTTTATGCAGAATAGAGGGTATAGCAGTATGGAGCAGCTCTATGACAGTGTAAGCTCCAAATTCCTTACGCAATATATGTTCGGGGACAGCACGCTCAGCCTGGCGCATGCCGCTACCGTAGCGATACAACATGCCAATTGGGCTAATGATACCTCTGCTGTTTCCGCGATCATTAAAGTGCAACAGTCCTATACTGTGTACCTGACGAATACCAATCCTGCTTTTAATTATTATGTACTGCAGTATATAAAGGTCAATGGGGTCCTGGACGGATCGCCGGGAGCTCCGGGTGATAAGACGGATACTTATCTAAGTTGTCAGACAACAGGCATACGAACCTCTACGGGCACGACCCTGCACGTCCTGGCAAACAATGCGCTGCTTAACCGGTTGTAAACCGACTACATCATCTTCTAAACTATTCTTTATGTTCAATTATAAGCGTGTACGATCCACGGCAAAGATGGTTGTCCTGGCAGGGCTGCTATTTGCCGGGAAAATGTTCTCCGGCTGTCAGAAAGTGGTGAAAGGCTTTTTGAGCGACAACATTCATTATGTTGAAAATCCCCTGACCACTACCCAGGGGAACATTACTGTCTCATCCAGCATCATATCGGATGGGTCTACCTCTCCTCTGCAGGTAGAACTGGTCAAAGTGGTGGATTCCACAGGGAAAGATGTAAGCAGTATCCTTACGAAGCCTGATAGCATCACCGGTTTTTCCGATGCCGTGAGCTACCTGGATTCGACATTGGACCTTCTGAACAAGAAAATAAAGACACAGGCGGTCCCTCCGCTGTCCGTTAATTCTATAGGAGGGCGTATACAGCTTACGCCCGCCACTTCCTATGTACCTGCCGGAACCTATACCATCGATGTGAAAGTGTCCAATATCCGGGGAAGCAGGGTGCTGTCGAACGCATGTCAGATAATCATCGATAGCCAAAGCGTTGTTAACAGTCCTGATACTGTTTATGGAGGGACTTACGCGGGGACTTTCGATGTTAACACCGGTACTTCTTTATCTTTAATAGGCACTCCTTCCATCAATGTAGATTATTATCCATTGATGAGTAATAAGATCGTTTATAAATTCCTTGACAAGAATGGAAATGTGTATGATCCCAAGGCCGGCGGGATACTGCGCCGTACCAACCGGTGGAGCATGAAGCAATTCGATCCTTACTATCCGGAGGTGTTGACGGATACCTCGGTGGAGTACCAATTCCCGAAAGTACCCAACGTGTTCCCTGTTTTCCCGAACCCGGCAGTCAATGGCACGGTATCGCGAGGAAACTATGGCGTATTTCCTGCTATACCGGCGGCCCATAACAGCATCGGGGCCCCCGTGTATATATTCCTGGATATGGCATTCTATAAGCAGGGAACTTTTGTCGTCACGGTTACTTTATCCGATGTTGCCTGGAAATAATGAATTAAAAAGGGGCAGGATGGATGTGGATATCTTCTTCCCGGATAAGTTTGGTGAAATGATACATTTAATGAAAGTATACAGGCGTACCTGAACTTGCCGGTGGTATACAAACAAACGTTGCGCATGGCCAATGGAGAGCCGATAACACGTGATGTGGTCGGACCGCTTGAGGTGCACTTTGGCGAGCGTAAATCTACTTGTAATGCGTTCGTGCTGCCGGGGGATAGCGAACCGTTGCTGGGCGCGATTCCAATGGAAGAAATGGATCTGCTGATCGATCCGAAGAGACAGCAATTGATATTGAACCCTGAATATCCGTATAATGGGGTATTGAGGCTAGGTCGGACACGGCCAAAGGATTTAAATTAAAGAAAAGGGCCCCGGTGTGAGGGGCCCTTTTGATTTAGAATGCTTTTTTCTCTTTCTGCTGTGCCTGCTGCATCGGGTTATTTGTCTGTGGGATGCTTCTCAGCAGCTGCTGTTTGGCCTTGAAGACCTGGAACTTGCTTTCCGTCTTAACGGTGGGCCAGCTGTTATTGGTCTCATCGATGTCGGCTGTTTCCCGGTTGGGGTCCAGCTTGATGCTTTCCACTTCCTTGTCCTTGATGAACAGCTTTGTCAGGTGGTTCTCATTTTTGCGCCATACCTGGGCGGGGATGCGTTCGATCTCCTTGGTACCATCCTTATAAGTCCATTCCAGGATGATAGGCATTACCAGTCCTCCCTTGTTGCTGAACTGCAGCTCGTAGAATTGTTTTGAGCCAAGCGTGCGTTTGGCGGAATCGTCCAGGGGCTGGTCGTATTGCACGACATGCTGCGCATATTTTGTCGTATCGTAAGGGACCAGGCCACGGGCGTATTTCCAGTAGAAATCATGCAGGGATGTATCGGCGTCAACGGCGAACTGGATATTCTTGTCGTTGCGGTTCTTTTCTTTGGAGACGTCCGTGGGGAGTTTACCGTCCGGCATGGGCTTGTCGATGCTCTTCATGATGGTGGTGTCCACCTTGGCCACGGGATGTTCCAGGTCGGGTGTGAAATGTTTGACGCTGTCGATAGAGATATCCACGGGATCGATGCCATAGAACCAGCCGCGCCAGAACCAATCGAGGTTTTCTGCGCTGGCGTCATTCATTGTCCTGAACAGGTCGGCGGGGGTAGGGTGCTTAAAGGCCCAGCGGCGGGCGTATTCCTTGAAAGCGTAGTCGAACAGTTCGCGACCCATGATGGTCTCACGCAGCATGTTAAGGCCTGTTGCGGGCTTTGTGTAGGCGTTGGGTCCGAATTGAACGATGTTCTCGGAGTTGGTCATGATGGGCTCCAGCTGATCTTTCGGCAGCTTCATATAGTCTACGATGGCCCATGCCGGTCCTTTACCTCGTACAGGAAACTTATTATCCCATAATTCCTCCGTGAGGTATTCCACGAATGAGTTGAGTCCTTCATCCATCCAGGACCATTGACGTTCGTCGCTGTTGATGATCATGGGGAAGAAGTTGTGTCCGACCTCATGGATCACCACGCCCAACATGCCGTATTTAGTGGCTTCGCTGTAGGTGCCGTCCTTCTCAGTCCTGCCGTAGTTGAAGCAGATCATCGGATATTCCATCCCGTTGGAAGCTTCCACGCTCTGGGCGACGGGGTAGGGGAAGGGAATGGTGAAATGCGAATAGGTCTTGATGGTATGAGCCACGGCCTTGGTGCTAAAGCGGCGGTAGAGAGGATATGCTTCCTTTCCATAGTAGCTCATGCACATCACTTTTTTTCCTTCCACGTAGGCGGGCATGGCGTCCATCACGAATTTCCTGGAGGAGCCCCAGGCGAAGTCCCGTACGTTGTCGGCCTTGAAGATCCAGGTCTTTGTTTGTTTGTTCTTTTTGACCTCGGAAGCTTTGGCTTCGGCGAGGGTTACTATCTCCACTGGCTCTTTGGCTGTCTGTGCCTGCTGCCAGCGGGCGAACTGAGCGGGTGTCAACACCTGTTGGTAGTTCTGGCATTCACCCGTGGCGCCGATGACATGGTCTGCCGGTACGGTCATCTGCACTTTGAAGTTGCCGAAAGTGAGGGCAAATTCGCCGCGGCCGGTGAACTGGTTATTCTGCCAGCCCTGGAAGTCGCTGTATACACAAAGACGGGGATACCATTGGGTCATGGTGAAGAGGTAGTTGCCGTCTTCGGGGAAGTATTCGTAGCCACCGCGGCCGCCATACTTCATACGATCGGAGATATGGTAGTTCCAGTCTATTTTGAAAATAAATTTCTGACCGGGTTTTAGCACGGCCGGCAGTTCAACCCGCATCATGGTCTTGTTGACCATATATTTCAGGGAGGCGCCGAGTGCGTCGGTGATCTTTACGATATTGTCCCCGTAATCGTTGTTTTTTTTCATGAGGACGGTGCGGTCTACCATCTGGTCGCTGATCATATTCGGCATGGTACTCCCGTCCTGGTAGTTGGCATTGTTCTTTGGGCTGTGCTCGTTCTCGTCCAGTTGCAACCAGAGGTAGGTCAGCTCATCGGGGGAGTTGTTGAAATAGGTGATGGTCTCCGAGCCGGTGAGCCATTGTTTGTCCTCATCCAGCGTGGCTTTAATGTCATAGTCGCATCTTTGCTGCCAGTATTTGGGGCCGGGGGCTCCGCTGGCGGTGCGGTATTCATTTGGCGTGGGCAGGATGGTGCCCAGGGCTTCGAACTTATTACCGTGATTGGAAGCAGGATTGCCCTGGGCCATAGTGGCGACGGTGGCGGCGAGGCTTAAGAGCAATAGCAGTGTCTTGGGATTCATCATGTGTGTTTTTATTATTTGGTTTGACTCGTTTTAGTTGTGTGTGGGGAAGCGTGACCAGGCCATTTGCAGTGACCAGGCCAGGACTACTACGGATGCCGCCCTTACCCACCATATTCTTTTTAGCTTTAAAAGCTGCACGAAAATAAAGGAAATCACCAGGAAAAAAACGACTACCAGCAGTTGTGCCGCCTCGATGCCCAGGTTGAAGGCCAGCAGGTGCATAACCAGGCCTTCTCTGCCTTCCAGGCTGAGCAGGGTGCTGCCAAAGGCAAGACCATGGATCAGGCCGAAGAATAAAGCAAAAAAATAGATCAGGGGCAGCCTTGCGGGGTGTTCCACCTGTGTGCTGCGTTGCAGCAGGTTGTTGAGCGCGGTAACGACGATGGTGATGGGTATGAGAAATTCTATCCAGCGGGTGGCGATATGCACGGAGCCGGTGGCGCTGAGAGCCAGGGTGATGGAGTGACCGATGGTAAAGGCTGTCACCAGCACCACTACTTTTCTCCAGTCCTTTAGCTGGTACCGGAGGCAGAGCGCTCCTACGAACAAGATATGGTCCATGGCCTCCAGGGTGAGGATATGGTGGATGCCTACCCCGAAATATATATTGAATTCTTGCATGCGTGCTGAAGTATCAAAATTATTCAGACTTTTGTACCGTAAAAATTTACTTTTTAAATGGCTCCATCCCTATTTAAGTGGTTGATATTGTTAGCGCACCCCCTGTATATCACCGTCACCGACATCAATCACAATGTGAAGGATAAGACCCTGGAGATCAGCTGTAAAATGTTTACCAATGATTTCGAAGCCGTACTGGAAAAGACAGCGCATGTCAAGGTGGATCTGTCGGATGGGAAGAATAAGACTGTCACGGACAAGCTCATCGCGGATTATGTGGAAAAGCATTTGTTACTAAAAGTAGATGGCCGGCCTGCGGTACTACAGTTTGTCGGCAGTGAAAAACAGGAAGATGGCACCTGGAGCTACTTCCAGGTGAACAATGTCCCTACTGTAAAGAAGATCGATGTCAGCAACAGCCTGCTGTATGACAATTTCAACCAGGAGATCAATATCATGCATGCTTCCGTGGGAGGTGTGAAGAAAAGCACGCGGCTGGACTATCCTGCCTCGGCAGCTTCTTTTGAATTTTAGTCCTCTTCTTCTTCCTTTACTTCATTCTGCAGCTCTTCCGAAAGAGAGACCAGCACTTTGTCGATGCGTTGGGCATCCATATCCATTACCTCGAAGGTAAAGCCTCTCCATTCCAGCTTTTCGCCTGTGGCTGGAATACGTTCCAGCTGATTGAGGATAAAACCTGCCAGCGTATCGAATTCGTGATCGCCTTCGTTCATCCAGGTGGTTTTGTGAAAATGGGTGAGGAAATCGTAAAAAGGTATCTGGGCGTCTACCAGGAAGCTGCCGTCATCGCGGGGAATGATCTCGTAATCGGGTACGTCCGGCTGGGCGATCTCTCCGATGATGGCTTCCAGGATATCATTCAGGGTAATGAGGCCTTGCAGGCTGCCGTATTCATCCACGATAAAGCAACAGTGGATCTTGGATTGCTTGAATTTTTCCAGCACTAAATAGGCGGAGTTGTTTTCCGGGACGAAGAGGGCAGGGGTCATGATGTCCTTGAACAGCACGGAATCGTCCGTTACGTAGAGGTCCTTTATGGAAACCACGCCCTTGATATTGTCGATGGCGCCGTCGCAAATGGGATAGACGGAATGGGGTTCTTTTATGATCTTCTCCTTGATGGCATCCTCGTTCTCGTTCAGGTCGAACCAGATGATATCGCTGCGATGTGTCATAAGGGAGGTGATATTCCGGTCGCCCAGGTGGAAGACCCTTTCGATGATCTCCTGTTCGGCCTCTTCGATGGCGCCTTGTTCGGTACCTTCATGGATGATGGCCTTGATCTCGTCTTCCGTCACGGCGCTATCCTGGGAAGGGGTGATGGGGAAGAATTTAAAAAAGAGATTGCTCAATGTATTCAGCAGCCATACGATGGGATGGGTGATAAGCGAAAGTATCTTCACCGGTCTGGCTACCAGCCGGGCGATCTGTTCTGCCCGCAGCAGTCCGATACGCTTGGGGATCAGCTCTCCGCATATGATGGACAGGAGGGTGACGGCGACGAGGATAAGGGCGGTGGAGATATTGGCGGCATAATGCCGGAGGTAAGGTATCTTTTCCAGGTAGGGTTGCAGGTCGGCAGAGAATTTCTCTCCTGAATAAAAACCCACCAGGATGGCGACGAGGGTGATGAATATCTGTGCCGTGGAAAGGAAAAGCTCGGGGTTTTCCGCCAGCCTGAGGGCTGCCTTGGCTTTATCGTCTCCTTTATCGGCCAGCTGTTCCAGGCGGCTTTTCCGGGCGGACACCAGCGCGATCTCCGCCATTACGAACAACCCGTTCAGAAAAATCAGGAAAAGTAGAATTACGATCTCAAACATGTTGATGATTATAGGGTTGTAAATTAAGCGTGCCGGTTTGCCACCGGAACACACGGCTGGTAAGCAGACCTATCAGGCTTCCCAGCAAGGCCCCGCCTGTCACATCCAACGGAAAATGCACTCCTACATATACCTGTGCATAAGCTACTAAAAAAGCCCAGACGAATACGAGCATCCACCACCGGCTGGTATGCCGTAAGGTGAGAAAAATAAACCAGGCCATAGCAAAATGATTGCAGGCGTGGGAAGAAGTAAAACTCGAGCTTTGAGGACAGTAATGGACCAGGATGCGGATGCTGTCGGCCAATTCGGGGTTATGACAGGGGCGTAACCGGAAAACGATACTTTTTACCAGGTTGCTGCTGATCTGATCGCTGATGGCGACGGTCAGGATGAACATCAGTATCCACCGCCAACCCTTTCTGCCGAAATTAATGGTAATGAATACCAAAAGAAAGAGGTAAACGGGCATCCAGAATTCCATCTCCCGCAGAAAAGGAAAGATAAGGTCCGAAACAGGGCTTGTCCAGTCCTGGTTGATTTTGGAGAAAAGCCAATGATCCGCCTGTATGATCTTTTGTATGAAGCCCGGGTGACTGTCACTGTCAAGTAAAATCATGGTTTCCTGAATAATTGCCCTAATTTTACGCCCATTTAATAATAAGGTAACATAAGATGAACATGGGAACAAAGGCAGGGATAAAGATACCAAAATTGATCCGTTTGATTTTTGCGACGGGAATTATTTTTTTATTGATCATGAGCTTGTTGCGCCTGGTTCTTTTCCTTTCTTTCAGCAAGCAGGGGCATACTTTTTCCGACCTGCTGCCGGCTTTTGGGCTGGGGCTGCGATATGACCTGCGTTATGCAGGGATCCTCTGTGCTCTTTTGCTGATAACAGGCAGCCTTCCCTTTTTACATCCCTATCGCAAGCCGGCGGGCATGAAATGGGCGATCTTTTTAATAGGATTGGCCGGATTTCTTATCATATTCTTTTATTCAGTGGATTTTGCTCATTATAGCTACCTCTCGCAAAGGCTGAATGCCAGTGTGTTGAATTATCTGGCCGATGCCAGCATTTCTGTGAACATGGTGTGGCAGACCTACCCGGTGATACGGATCCTGCTGTTGTTGATAGGGGGCACCTGGCTGGTGGTGCGGGGAGCTAAATATGTATACCGGCGTATCGGGGGTGGGGAAGAGCTTGTTATGAAGAAGGCTGTACGTACAGTATGGTTTATCGGGGTGTTTTTGCTACTGGCGCTTGCCATCTTCGGCAGGATAGGACAATATCCTCTCCGGTGGAGCGATGCTTTTGGCCTGGGCAATGACTATAAGGCGAATATCGCGCTCAATCCCTTTCAGTCCTTTTTCAGCGGTCTCAAATTCAGGCATTCCTCTTATGACGAGGCCAGGGTAAAGAAGGCTGTTCCGCAACTGGCGCCCTATTTTGGATTCCACGATATGTCGTCAGCCCCGGCCGGGACTGATCCGGTGGCCTTTGCCGTTCGCCGGGAGATGCCCGCGCGTCCGGGTGTTTCGGCTGCCATGCCCAATGTGATAGTGGTCATCTGCGAATCCTTCAGCGGTTATAAAAGCTCTATGTGGGGCAATCCGCTGAATACGACGCCTTTTTTTGACAGCATGTGCCGGCGGGGATTATTCTTCGATCATTGTTTTACGCCCAGCTATGGGACGGCCCGGGGCGTATGGGCAACCATCACGGGTGTTCCGGATGTAGCCGGATCCACTACCACTTCCAGCCGCAATCCGTCTGCCGTCGATCAACACACGATCATCAATGATTTTAAGGGCTATGATAAGTTCTATTTTTTAGGCGGCAGTACCAGCTGGGCGAATATCAGGGGATTGCTTACAAACAATATAGAGGGGTTGAAGCTGTATGAGCAGGAGAATTTCGATGCCCCGAAAATAGATGTCTGGGGCATCAGTGACAAGAACCTTTTCCTGGAGGCCAACAAGGTGCTGAGACAGCGGACAAAACCCTTTTTTGCCGTCATCCAGACGGCAGACAACCATCGCCCTTATACTATTCCGGCCGAGGACAGGCAGGCCTTCCATTCCATCACCGTACCCCTGGATTCCCTGCAGAAATGCGGGTTTTTCAGCAACGAGGAAATGAATGCTTTCCGTTATACGGATTTTAGCTACCGGACCTTTATGGAAGCCGCCGCCAGGGAAAAATATTTTGATAACACGATCTTCCTTTTCATCGGTGACCATGGGATACCGGGGGATGCGGGGAAAATGTTCCCCAGGGCCTGGACGGATCTGCAGCTTACCGCGGAACATGTTCCCCTGCTGGTGTATTCACCGAAACTTATCTCTCCGCTGCGTGTTACAAGGGATTGTTCCCAGGTGGATGTGCTGCCTACGCTGGCAGGCCTTTGTCATATTCCTTACCTGAACACTACCATGGGCCGGGATCTCATGGACAGCGTCCTTTATGAGGGGAAAGCGCTGTCTTTTATATTCAATCCTGACCAGGAGTCCATCGGTGTCGTGCGCAAAGGATATTTTTACCGTTTGCAGATGAAGACGGGCAAAGAGGAAATGGTGTCCACGCTGAACAACGATCCTGTGCCGGACTCTGTCATCAATGGCCCGTTGAAAAAAGAGCTGCGTGCGCTGACGGAAGGATACTATGAGACGGCGAAGTATATGATCTTAAAAAATAAAAAGAGATAGTCCATTATTGTTTTTCGGCGAGCAGCAGCAGACGGGGAGAAAGCCTGCTGTCATAGACTTCCAGGTGATAATTCCCAAATACGTCCTGTATCTTCAATCCATGCCTGGCGAACATATCTGAAAAATCCTTTAAAGAAAATTTGGCAACTTTCTCGGTAAATTCGAGTGGAGTGGCCAGTATCCGGTCCTCGATACGAATGTGCTTATAAAAGTGCGTTTCATCCGTCCATTTGGTCAGATGATAGATCACGCCGTCTATTTCTTTTTGGGAATGCTGCTCCAGGTGATCTTCTGCGTATCGTACGTTGAGATAATCCAGGGTGAACAGGCCTTTCTTTTTTAGGGATGTGCTGACCGTACGTATTGCACTGTCATGTTCTCTTTGTGTCCGGAAATAACCAAAGCTGGTAAAGAAATTAAAGGCGTAATCGAAATAATTCGTGTAGAACAGCTCTCGCATATCATGTTTGTAGAAGTGCAGATTTTCTTTCTGAAATTGAAGGGCGTAACGGATGCTGTTCTCCGACAGATCGATGCCTGTCACGTCAAAAGCTTGCGCCGCCAGTATACGGGCATGCCGTCCCCGGCCACAGGCCACGTCCAGCATACGGGCGTCCGGGGGAGGGGAGAGCAGGTCAAGAAGGCGATGGATAAAGGCGGCAGCTTCCGTATCATTTCTTTCAAAGTATAATTTATGATAATAGGATGAGTCAAACCAGTCTTTGTACCAATCGGAGGCAACGGTAGCTGTCTTCATTTAGCAAATTTGTTGATATTTTATAAATATTTATGCGATTTCTGGCATTTTACTTGTGGAAAATATATCTCCGGAAAATGGTTTTTGCGGGAAAATTCGATAAAATTCAATTCTTTAGAATACCCACAAAGTGGTAATCTGTCACGCCTGTCAAACCCGTATATTTATATTTAAAATCTACTGATTGTGGCATTGATCAAGAGTATTTCCGGCATCAGGGGAACGATCGGAGGCAAGCCCGGCGACAATCTTTCTCCCCTGGACATTGTCAAATTTACCGCTGCATTCGGTAGCCGCATTCTTATAATAAACAAGGGGAAGAAGATCGTTGTCGGCCGTGACGGGCGCATCAGCGGAGACATGGTCAGCCAGCTGGTGGTCAGTACCCTGCGAGGATTGGGGCTCGATGTCGTAGACCTGGGATTGTCCACCACTCCCACGGTCGAACTGGCTGTTGCGGGGGAAAAAGCTGCGGGCGGCATCATTATTACCGCCAGTCACAATCCTAAAGAATGGAATGCGCTCAAGCTGTTGAACAGCGCCGGGGAGTTTATCGGCGCCGAAGAAGGGGCTGCTATCCTGGAAAAGGTCAGAAAAGATGATTTTTCTTTTGCGCCTGTCGATAAATTAGGCGCTTATTCCATCGATACGTCCTGGTTGCAGAAGCACATCGATGCTATCGTCCGTCATCCGCTGGTGGATGTAAGAAGCATACAGCAAAAGCAATATAAGATCGTGGTAGATACCATCAATTCAACCGGGGCGTTGTTTTTGCCGCCGTTATTGAAGGCGCTGGGTGTGAAGGAGGTCATTTTACTGAACGAGGAGATCAATGGACGTTTTGCCCACAATCCAGAACCGCTGCCTGAAAATCTTGCAGGATTGAGCGCTGCCGTACAGAAGTCAAAAGCCGATCTGGGCATTGCCGTGGATCCTGATGTGGACAGACTTTGCTTCGTATGCGAAGACGGCAGCATGTTTGGAGAAGAATATACTTTAGTTGCCGTTGCAGATTATGTGCTGGGTAAGAAGCCGGGCAATACGGTCAGTAATATGAGCAGCACCAAGGCGTTGAAAGAGATCACCCTAAAACATGGAGGGCAGTATTATCCTTCGGCTGTCGGGGAGGTGAATGTGGTGAACACGATGAAGGCGGTGAATGCTGTCATCGGAGGGGAGGGCAATGGAGGTATTATTGTCCCCGACCTGCATTATGGCCGTGATGCGTTGATCGGCATCGGACTCTTTCTCAGCGCTTTGTCATACCATAAGAACGGTCTGCGATCTTTCCGGGCCCGTTATCCCGATTATTTTATTTCCAAGAATAAGATCGAGCTGCAAAAAGGCATCGATGTACCTGCCATCTTCGACAAGATCAAAAAGAAATACAAGAATCATCCCGTCAATACCGACGACGGACTCAAGATCGAGTTCGACAATGACTGGGTGCATCTCCGCACTTCCAATACCGAGCCGATCATCCGGATCTATGCAGAGAGCAATTTCGAGACTACGGCCAATAATATCGCTTCACGTCTTATGCAGGATATCAAGGAGTTTATCTAGGGGTGGCTGGCGTTTATCTCAGTGTCGTCTGCGCGACATACTTTACACCTAAAGAATATTGTATCTTTACGGCCGCTATGGAAAGAGTTTATTTCGATAATGCTGCGACAACCACCCTGGACCCGTTAGTACTGGAAGCTATGATGCCCTATCTGACGGAGAAATTCGGTAATCCATCTTCTATCTATTCTTATGGACGTGAGTCCCGGCTGGCTATAGAGAATGCCCGCAAGTCTGTGGCAAAGATCCTGAATGCCCATCCGGCGGAGATCTTCTTTACCTCCGGCGGTACGGAAAGCACCAATACAGCATTGACGGCGGCTGTGCGGGACCTTGGATGCGCACATATCATCTCGTCTCCCCTGGAGCATCATGCTACGCTGCATACGGTGGAGCATCTGCATAAAAGGGGGGAGGCGGCTTTAAGCTGGGTGAATTTATTACCCAATGGTCATATCGACCTGGAGGACTTAGAGCACAAGTTAGCGTCCAGCGCTGAGAAGACCATCGTCTCGTTGATGCATGCCAATAACGAGATCGGCAATATGCTGGATATCCATGCTGTGGGAACGTTATGCAAGATGTATGGCGCCTTTTTTCATTCGGATACCGTCCAGACGGTGGGACATTTCCCTTTCGATCTCCGGAATACGCCTGTGCACTTTATCACCGGGGCAGGACATAAATTCCATGGACCCAAGGGAGTGGGATTGTTGTATATCAACGAGAATGTCAAAATAAGTCCGTTCATACATGGCGGCAGCCAGGAGCGGAATATGCGTGCCGGCACGGAAAATCTCTATGGCATTGTAGGTTTTGCCAAGGCGCTGGAGCTGGCTACGGCTAATTACGAACAGGAGAGCGGTTATATCAAGGGGGTCAAAGTCTATATGATGGAGCAGCTGAAAAAGCATGTAAAAGGGATCGCTTTTAATGGGGATCCCCTGGGGCGAAGCCTGTACACCGTGCTCAGTGTTTCTTTTCCCAAGACAGAGAAGTCGGAGATGCTGCTGTTCAACCTCGACATCAATCATATCTGTGCAAGCGGCGGCAGCGCCTGTACCAGTGGAGCCGAGCAGGGGTCGCATGTGATAAGGGCGATCAATAACAATCCCAACCAGGTCACTGTACGCTTCTCTTTCAGCAAACACAATACCAGGGAGGAAGTGGATTATGTGGTAGAGCGGTTGAAAGAGATGATCTGATCTTTATGTCTTTTATCATAGGTATCGATATCGGCACTACCAACACCAAGGCGATAGCTTTGATGGACACGGGACTTGTTGTTGCCGAAGCGAGCAGCTCTTACCCGGTGTTTACTACGCAGGATGGTGCGCATGAGCTTGACCCGCAGCAGCTGCTGGAGGCCGTGCTGACTGTCCTCAAGGGTGTGTTAAGCCAGGTGGCCGGCAGGAAGGGATTGGCGGGTGTCAGTTTTAGCTGCGCTATGCATAGTCTGCTTGCCGTTGATGGGCGGGGTGAGCCACTGACCCGCGCTATTACGTGGGCGGATCAGCGCAGCAAGCCTTTTGCAGAAGCATTGAAAGCCAGCGAAGCCGGCAGGCGTATCTATCGGCAGACGGGGATGCCTGTTCATCCCATGTCGCCTTTATGCAAACTGCTATGGATGAAACAGGAGCAGCCGGACATTTTCAGACGTGCGGTCAAATTTATTTCCATCAAAGAATATATATGGTGGCGTTTTTTTGGTAAATACCAGGTAGACCATTCCATTGCGTCGGCTACCGGTCTCTTTGATATTTATGCGGTCACCTGGTACCGGGAATCACTGGAACTGGCCGGTATCCGGGAGGATCAGTTGTCGCAACCGGTTCCTTCTACACATTGGGAGTCCGGGATAACGGAGTCATGGGGTTTGGATGGATTGCCGGATGGGGTGCCGTTTATTATTGGCGGCAGTGACGGCTGCCTGGCCAACCTGGGCAGCAATGCAGTGGCTCCGGGAGAGACTGCACTGACCATCGGCACCAGCGGCGCTCTCCGGATGACGACAACCAGCTTGAAATACGATGCAGCAGAAAGAATATTCCAGTATATACTCACCGATCATTTGTATGTCTCCGGCGGCGCTACCAACAATGGAGGCGGCGCAGTGCAATGGTATGCATCCAATTTTGGAGGGGGGCTGGATATACAGAAGCTGACATCGGCGGCGGAAGGTGTGGCGCCCGGGTCAGATGGACTGATCTTTCTGCCCTATCTGCTGGGTGAGCGGGCGCCTATCTGGAATGCGGATGCGAAGGCTTTGTTTTTCGGCATCCGTTCTTCTCATGGTCAAAGTCACTTTACCAGGGCTGTCATGGAAGGTATCACCTATAGCCTCTGCCAGGTGGGGGCTTCGCTGGAAGAGACCATCGGGCCTATACGGCATATTTACGCCAGCGGCGGTTTTACACACAGCCGGGCGTGGTTGCAGATGGCGGCGGATGTTTTTGGAAAGACGGTCTTTACGACAAATGGAGCGGATGCTTCGGCCGTTGGCGCCTGTATCATGGGATTGTATGCGCTGCGCATTATTCCGGACCTGGGTGCGGCTTCAAGGATGATACATGTGCAGGACAGGTATGAGCCGGATGAGGAGCGGCATGCTGTGTACCGCAAGGGGTATGAAAGGTTTACTGCGTTATATGATAGATTGAAGGATCTAATGTAAAAAGCCCGCTCGTCGCGGGCTTTTACGTTTTATTTGTGTTTCACAAGGTCTCTTGGAAGAAGGCCAAACTCTTTTTTAAATGCCTTGGCGAAGTGGCTGAGATTCGAAAATCCTATCTCGCTGCCGGCCTGTTTGATGGAGCATTGACCGGTGATCAGCATTTCTTTGGCACGCTGCAACCTGTTCTTATTATAATAATCATACAAAGTGTAACCGTAGATCTGTTTGAACAGGTTTTTCAATTTACTGGTGCTCATGAATACTTCATGTGCCAGGGATTCCAGGGATGGGAAGCCTTCCAGTCTGCTGCTGAGTATGTGTTCGATATGCTGCATACTTTCCAGGTCGTTCTTCTTGATGGTGCGGGGCAGGCTCGCCTGTTCCTGGCGCAGGAAAGAGTGCAGGAATTTCTCCACGAGGTGAATGATGCGGGATAGCCGCCGGATCTGACTTAGTGAATCATTCTCCTTCATCTCGAATAATTCCTTCAACGTTTCCCGGTGGGGGAGGTTGACAAAATAAGGGTTGTCGGAGAGGCTATTAGCCCTTGCAAAGGATTCCAGTTTTTCCAGGAGCTCGGGCGACAGATAGCGGGATGCCAGCTCATGGGTGGCGAAGATCACCAGTCTTTTTATGGTGCTGCCGGCAGGGATCTTTAGATGCAGGGGGTCACGGGTGTCCGACAAATAGATGTCGTTCCGAAGGGTGCCTTTGTCTGCGACGATAGACTGATCGGCGCTCAGCCGTACTTCCTTATTTACTTCCACCTGGTTGAAGGAGAGGGAAAAACCTTTTGCTCCATCTGCTTCACGGTATATTTCCAGGTCGGACCTGAGCTTGAAATTCATAATTGCGTAAGAAAGATGGGGGCTCATCATATGCGCCATGACGGTGCCTTCTCCTACTTCCGGAGGGAGTGTGATCGAATGGTCTTTAATGGGAACATGCAGCAGGGCCGCAAATTCTTCCAGCCATTGTTCATAATTTTCCAGCTTGAATGAGTGCATTACCATATCTCTGAGGTAAGTTTCTTTTAATAAATAATGATACCGGCAGCTGTCGTGGTTGTGATGTATAGGGTAAAGAGGGTGCAAATATGCGGTGGGCTTCGGAGCCGGGGCCTGATTAAACGGCAAAATTAATACAAACATGGGGCAAGATTTGCCCGTAATGAGCACAATAATAGCTGTATACGCTATTTAACAAAATCTTATGCCAACTTATGGGGGTAGGAGGGGATCAACGGCCTTTCAGGATCTCTTTTGGGAGGATGCCAAATTCCTTTTTGAATGCCTTGGCAAAGTTGCTCAGATTGGAGAATCCGATGTTCAATCCAACCTGTTTGACGCTGTATTTGCCTGTTTGCAACATTTCTTTGGCTTTTTCCAGTCGATTGCGGTTGTAAAACTCGTATAGTTTCATTCCATATATCTGCTTGAACTTGGTTTTGAGCTTGGTGGAGCTCATCATGGCCGTCTTGGAAAGCATATCAATGGAGGGGAATTTATCCAGCTTATTGTTGCTGAGGATGCGCTCGACGTCTTTTAGTGCTTCCAGGTCCTTTTCTTTATCTTTTTGTTTTAGTCCGCCGGATTCTTTTAGCAGGGGTACTTTGGTGAGAAAGGCGTGAAGGAACTTTTCGGTGAGCATCAGCACCCTGTTTTGGAGCAGCAGATGGCTGACGGGGGACCCGAGGTCGGCGTTGAAAATGTCTTCCAATAATTGCCGGTATTCGAAAGTGATAGGCTCTTTATTGATATTGCGAAGGCGATTGTCTGCGTATACCAGGAGATCCAGCAGGATCTCTTTTTTTACACATTTGCCGACGAAATTGGGGCTAAAGAAGATACCTACGCGTTTTAGCCGGGAGCTCCTTGACCAGGTGACTTCGAGATCGTAGTTGGTGGAAGATAAAAAAATATTGCTTCTGGTGGGGCTTTTATCTGTAATGGTATTATGCGGCTCCCGGATCACAAAAAAATCACTGACAGAGACCTGGTTGAAGAAGAGGCTTAAGCCGTAGAGGGAGGACTTTTTACGGAGGAAAACCAGGTCGTCATTCAGCGAGCAGTTCATGATGACGTAGGATATGTCGGTGTTGATGTTGGATGCCATTATATAGCCATCCCCCAGGTATCGCGGGATCTGTATCTTTCCGGCTGTGACGGGCAGTTTCAGCACCTTCCCAAATCCTCTGAGCCAACTCCGGAAATCTTTCAACTGATAAACATATCTGATCATAGGACAACCGTTTAAGAATAAGTTTATTAGTCAGTAGATCCAAAACTAATTTAATGAAATTATGCCATATTGCAATGGGTCTTTTTCCTTTTGGCGACGGGTAGTGAGGGTGCGATCAGCTAACGTAAATTACCACACGAAACGATAACCAGTGTACAATAGTCCTTTTTTTGGACAGGCGGGTCTTTATGATGTACGAAATCCTTTTAGCAGAGGGACGGACAGAGGGGGTATTCTGTCTATTTCAGGACGTTTTTTATTTCCTGCAGCTTGAGCAGGGCCTCTACGGGTGTCAGCCGGTTGATATCCATGCTTTCCAGCAGGCGGCGGATGGTGTCGAAGGCTTCCGTATGTGCATCGAAGATAGACAGCTGCATTTTTGGTGCGGCGAGCTCTTTTATGGTATCGCCGATGGGGGCGCCGGCATGTTTGTCTTCCAGTTGCCGGAGTATCTCGTCTGCGCGTTGCAGCAGGGAGGGGGGCATGCCGGCGAGTTTGGCTACATGGATGCCGAAGCTATGGGTGCTGCCTCCCGGCGCCAGTTTGCGAAGGAAGATGACCCTGCCTGCCACTTCTTTATTGGTGATGTGATAGTTCTTTACACGGGGCAGTTTGTTTTCCAGTTCATTGAGCTCGTGATAATGCGTGGCAAAGAGGGTTTTTGGCAGATGGGGGGAGTTGTGCAGGTATTCGGTGATGCTCCAGGCGATGGAAATGCCGTCATAGGTGGAGGTGCCGCGTCCGATCTCATCCAGCAGGACCAGGCTGCCGGGGGTGATATTATTGATGATGCTGGCTGTCTCGTTCATCTCCACCATAAAAGTGGATTCACCTGCGCTGAGGTTGTCGGAGGCGCCTACCCGGGTAAATATTTTGTCTGTCAGGGGGATCCTTGCGGCATCGCAAGGGACGAAGCTGCCCATATGCGCCATCAGGGTGATGAGCGCTGTTTGTCTCAGCAGGGCGCTTTTACCGCTCATATTCGGGCCTGTGAGAATGATGATCTGCCGGGTGTGCGGATCCAGCAGGATGTCGTTGGCGATGTAGGCTTCGCCCGGCGGCAGATTCCTCTCGATGACGGGATGACGGCTGTCTTTCAGCTCTATCTCAGGACCTTCGTGAAGTACCGGTTTTTTGTAATTGTATTGCAATGCATTGCCGGCGAAGCACAGGAGACAGTCCAGCTCTGCGAGCACCTGGCCATTGACCTGCATGGGGGCGATGAATTCCTGCAGGGCCGTCACCAGCTGATCATACAGGCCTGTTTCCAGTGTGAGGATCTTTTCTTCGGCGCCTGTGATCTGCTCTTCATATTCCTTTAGCTCGGGGGTGATATAGCGTTCTGCGTTTGCCAGTGTCTGTTTGCGCATCCATTCTCCCGGAACTTTGCTCTTATGTGCGTTGGTGACTTCCAGGTAATAGCCGAATACGTTGTTGAACCCTATCTTCAAAGAGGAGATGCCTGATCTTTCCGCCTCTTTTTGCTGTAACTCCACCAGGTAATTCTTTCCGCCGCTGGCGATCTTCCGCAGGTGGTCCAGCTCTTCGTGTATACCCGGGCGTATGGTATCTCCCTTTGCGGCTGCCACGGGCGGATTGTCCATGATGGTCGAAAATATTCTTTCCATGACGGGGGTGCAGGGAGAAAGTTTTGCTGTAAGCCGGCGGATATGTTCGTCGGGGAAACCGGGGCTTTCTTTTTTGATGTCTGCTATGTGCTGCAGGCCGCGGGCAAGGAGCAGCAATTCGCGGGGATTGATCTTCTTTGTGGGTATTTTACTGACCAGTCTTTCTATATCTCCGCATTGTTGTATCTGTCTTGTCAGGGTGGTTTTTAGGTCAGGGTCCCTGATAAAGCTTTCAACTGCGTCCAGGCGTTCGCGGATGCGGCGGATGTCTTTCAGCGGCATGAGCAGCCAGCGTTTTAACAGACGGGCGCCCATCGGTGAGACAGTGTGGTCCAGCACTTTCAGCAGGCTGAGTCCCTGCTCGCGGTGATCGGCGTTGCCCAGCAGCTCCAGGTTGCGGATGGTGAATTTGTCCATCCACAGATAGTCTTCCCTGTCTATGCGTTGTATAGAGCTGATGTGCTGGAGATGAGGGTGCTCGGTGTCTTTCAGGTAGTGGAGGACGGCTCCTGCGGCAATGATACCGGCCCGCATATTGTCCACGCCGAACCCTTTAAAAGAATGGGTCTGGAAATGCTTGAGCAGGCTTTCCGTTGCGTAGGTCTCGTCAAAGATCCAGTCCTCCATGGTGTAGGTGTAAAACCTGGGGCCGAAGGTATCTTTGAAATATTTTTGAAAATTGCGTTGAAAGATGACTTCGGCGGGGCGAAGGGTTTGGAGTAGTTTGTCTATGTATTCGGTGTTGCCTTCTGCTACGAAGAACTCTCCTGTGCTGATGTCCAGGAAGGCGATGCCCAGGTCTGTGTTGGTGTCGGGCCAGCCTTCGGGGAAGCAGATGCCTGCCAGGAAGTTGTTGCTGCTGCCTTCCAGGAGCTTTTCGTTGGTGGCTACGCCGGGGGTTACCATTTCGGTGACGCCGCGTTTGACGATGCCTTTGACGGATTTGGGATCTTCCAGCTGATCGCAGATGGCTACGCGGTAGCCGGCTTTTACCAGCTTGTGCAGGTATGTATCCAGCGAGTGATGGGGGAAGCCGGCGAGCTCGGCTGAGGAGGCGGCTCCGTTATTGCGTTTGGTAAGGGTGATGCCCAGGACTTTGGAAGCGATGATGGCGTCTCCGCCAAAAGTTTCGTAGAAGTCGCCAACGCGGAATAGGAGTACGGCATCGGGGTACTTTTGTTTGATGGCCCGGTGCTGCTGCATGAGAGGGGTGTCTGCGCTGGATTTTGCCATGGGGAGCAAAAATAAGAAAGCCCCAACAAATGGAAGGAGGGGCTTTTTGTATGGGGATAAGTTGGGAGAAAGTTAATTTATATCTTACCAGTTTGTGCCGGGAGCCAATTTCCCTTTTTAAGCATTTCGCCGAACTTTCTTGCTTCGGCCATGCTTTCGGGGAATATCTCTTTGCCTCTGGCGGCCTCTCGCATCTCAGCAAATAGTTTTGCTTTTTCCTCTTTGGTCAATTTCTTCTTAGTTTGTTCTGTGCTCATATACTAAATTTACGTTTTTTTAAGAGGACCGTCAGGTATTTTTTATCCTTGACATAATCCTCGGTAAGTAATTGATTTTCAAAAGCGGTCAAACTTCCCAAAAAGGTATATTCCTGGGTCAGGCTTTCAAAGTTTTTGTCGACATAGTTCCTGTAAATATTGATACGTCTATGTGCTTTCCTGCATGTATCAAGTGAACATTTTCTATGGCAGGACAGGCGACAATTTTCCTGGAATTTCTGCGAGCTGTCACTACCCTGGACCATCAATATAGCATCTTCATAGATTTGGAAGAAATGAGGAATGGTTGCAAGCACTGTATGATAAACACTATAAGGATCACCATTGTTAGTAGTGATGCCATCAGAGTATGAATGTGTTCCATAATTATAGTCGCCAAAACCAAGGTTATAAACATTTTTTCCTTGAAAGTCCATGATATATGAGTATCGAATGATCTTTGGCACTTCTTTTTTGCCATCGCTCACAAAGAGAAATTCGATACCATCTTCAGTTATTTCGCCTTCCATTTCATAGGTGTCGGTAAAATTGCTCATAAAACTATCGATAAGGTTCACAGCAAAATTACTCCTGGTAGAGACCTGGGAAAAATGAGGAAACGCCTGTATTAAACTATGTTAATAGTCTTTAATTTTTATTTTTCAATGTAACGTACCTTTGCGCATGCGCAAACTGGGTATGGATGAATTGGGCCGTCTGTCGGTGAATGAGTTCCGGCAATCGGAGAAGATGCCGGTGGTGGTCGTCCTGGATAATATCCGCAGCATGCATAATGTGGGTAGTGTATTCCGGACGGCGGATGCTTTTCTGATCCAGGGGGTCTATCTCTGCGGGTATACGCCCCAGCCTCCGCACCGGGATATCCATAAGACGGCGCTGGGTGCTACGGAGACGGTGGATTGGAAATATTTCCAGGACGTCCGGGAGGCGTTGCAGGAACTGAAGGGTGAAGGATATAAAATATTTGCCGTGGAGCAGGTGGAGAAGAGCGTACCTTTACAGGAATTTTCGGCCCAACATTCCGGCAAGACCGTTGTTGTGTTTGGGAATGAGGTCAGCGGAGTGGGAGAGGGGGCGTTGGCATTGTGCGATGGAAGTGTGGAGATACCCCAGTGGGGGATGAAGCATTCCCTGAATATTTCGATCGCCGCGGGTATCGTCCTGTGGGAGTTGGCAAGATCATACAGATATACAGATATAAACCATACATGAGTACCGTAAAGAACTACCTGAGCCTGATCCGGTTTTCCCACACCATTTTCGCGATGCCTTTTGCGATGATAGGTTTTTTTCTGGGGGTGAAATATTTCAATGATATGACCGGATTTTTTTCGGTAGGTTTTGTGGGGATTGCTCCGGAATCGGCTGCTGAAGCAATATTGAAATATTTGCCGCATTCATTCGGCGATGTGCTTCTGAAATTTGCGTTGGTTGTTGTCTGCATGGTATTTGCCCGCAGTGCTGCCATGGCCTTTAACCGGTGGCTGGATGTAAAATGGGATGCGCTCAATCCCCGTACGGCTATCCGCGAGATACCGGCCGGCATCATTTCGAAGAACAGTGCTTTACGGTTTGTGATCTTCAATTGTTTGGCCTTTATCGTTTGCACCTGGTTTATCAACCCTCTTTGTTTTGCTCTTTCTTTTGTCGCCCTGGCAGTGGTGTTGGGCTATAGCTATACCAAACGGTTTACACCTTTCTGCCATCTGGTATTGGGTGTTGGGCTGTCATTAGCCCCTATTGGAGCTTATTTAGCTGTGACGGGGCATTTTGCCTTGCTGCCTATCCTTTTTTCCCTGGCCGTCATTTTTTGGGTCAGCGGTTTTGATATCATCTATGCTCTCCAGGATGAGGAGTTCGATAAAAGCCAAAAGCTTTATTCCATGCCTGCATGGCTGGGGAAGGCCAAGGCGTTGCGCGTTTCCGAATTCCTGCATCTGCTGAGCGCCCTCTGCGTGGTGACTGCCGGTGTTTATGGAGGTTTTGGATGGTTGTATTGGATAGGGGTGACTGTCTTTATGGGTATGCTGATCTATCAGCACGTCCTGGTCAAACCCAATGACCTCAGCCGCGTTAATCTTGCTTTTATGACTGCCAATGGGATTGCCAGCGTCATTTTTGCGGTGTTCGTTATTTCGGACCTTTATATGCATCCAACGATCTTCCACCATTTTTCCTGATAAGAATGCGCATAATTTAATTTTATGCGTATATTTGCCTCATGAAGGAGCGACTCAACCTCACCATCGATGCCGAACTGGTAGAATCCATGAAGGCTTATGCCGCTAGTAAGAGCATAAGTGTCTCCGAACTGGTGGAAAGCTATTTCCGGTCGGTAACCAGGACCCTGCCGGGTAAGAGTATCGTCGACCTGATAGATGGGCTGGACAGGCCGGCCATTGACGGGGCCGCGGATCTGAAGGAATTGTATTATAAGGAGGTCAGCCATGGCCTTTAGGGTCTTCCTCGATACGGATGTCCTTTTGGATTTTACGCTTAAGCGAGACGCATATCAGGCGGCCCGTCAGCTGATGGAATGGGCTGTAAATGGGAGGGTACAGATATTTATCACTACGAGTATTGTAGTCATCGTCAGCTTTTGGCTGACGAAGGCATATGGGCCAGTAAAGGCGAAGGAGCTATTGGCGGCTTTGCTGGCGGATATACAGGTGATCGACATCGGTCATGAGATCGCGGTAAATGCTCTCCATTCCCGGATAGGCAATGTGGAGCAGGCGCTGCAATATTATACCGCCTTACATCACAAGCTGGATTATTTTATCACGGGGGACAAGTCGTTGGATAAAGCGGCGAGTCCTGTGTTGCCGGTGTGCCGGCCCGAAGAATTCATAAAAAACAATCTTTGACATGCCCCGTATCATGGCGATAGACTTTGGACTGAAGCGGACCGGTCTTGCGGTGACGGACCCTTTGCAGATAATTGCCAGCGGGCTGACTACCGTGGAGACGCCCAGGCTAATGGCTTATCTGAAAGATTATTTCAAAAAAGAAACGGTCGAGCTGGTGCTGGTGGGCGAGCCGAAGAACTGGGATGACAGTGATACGCATGCAACACCGCTGGTAAGGGAATTCCTGGTGCGTCTTAAAAAAGAGTTTCCCGGGTTGCCTGTCCTGACCGTGGACGAGCGTTATACCTCTAAAATGGCTTCACGTGCCATGATCGATATGGGGTTGAAGAAAAAGCAGCGGCAGAATAAGGCGCTGGTGGACGAGATTGCCGCCACTATCATGCTGCAGGAATACATGGAAAAGGCGCAAAAGTAAATTTTGGATTAAATTTGTGTTTAATATGATTTTATCGATTGTAGCTTATGGTGATCCTATCCTGCGAACCACAGGTAAAGACATTACGCCCGAGTATCCCGGACTGGCAAAGCTCATAGAGGATATGTGGGAGACGATGTATTACAGCAGCGGGGTAGGGCTGGCGGCTCCGCAGATAGGAAAGGATATACGTCTTTTTGTGGTGGATTCTTCCCAGATCTTCGAAAACCTGGAGGAGGACGAAAAGAACAAGTATCCGGATGGCCCCGGCATCAAACAGGTGTTTATCAATGCGCATATCGTGAAACTCAACGGTGAGGAATGGGCTTATAATGAGGGCTGTCTCAGCATACCTAAGATCCGCGAGGATATCTACCGACATGAAGAGGTAACCCTGTCGTATGTAGATGAGAATTTCGAACCTCATACAAAGACCTTCAACGGCATTTCAGCCCGTATCATACTGCATGAGTATGACCACATAGAGGGCAAACTCTTTATCGACTACTTAAAGCCGCTGAAGCGCAAGCTGCTGAAAGGCAAGCTGGACGATATAACGCGCGGAAGGATCAAGGTAGATTATAAAATGAGCTTTCCCAGGTGACCTGCCGTGATATGGCCGTAGTGATGGCTGGTACGTCCGGGGTGATCACACCGGGCGGTGGCTGATGTAGCCTCTCCATTTTTCGATCAGCTGCTGCATATCGGCGGGTAATTCACTCTCGAAGAGCACTTCTTTTCCTGTACCAGGGTGTACAAAGCCGATGGTCTTGGCGTGCAGCGCATGGCGTGGGCAGATGGCAAAGCAATTGTCGACAAATTGTCTGTACTTGCTGAACACGGTGCCTTTTACGATCTTATCGCCTCCGTAGGTGTCGTCATTGAAGAGGGGGTGTCCGATGTGCTGCATGTGTACCCGTATCTGGTGGGTACGGCCGGTTTCCAGCACGCACTGTACCAGGGTGGTATAACCGAATCTTTCCAGCACTTTATAGTGGGTGATGGCTTCTTTGCCGTGTTCGCCTTCCGGGTAGGCGTCGAATAGCTTGCGGAAGCGCTGATGTCTGCCCACATGGGCGACGATGGTGCCTTCTTCTTCTGCGAGATCGCCCCAGACCAGGGCCATGTACTGGCGTTTAACGGTGTGATCGAAGAATTGTTTGGCCAGGCTGCGGACGGCCCTTTCCGTCTTGGCCAGCACCATCAGACCGCTGGTGTTCTTATCGATGCGGTGTACCAGGCCAAAGCGTGGCAGGTTGGTCTCATTAATAGCATGGTTCTTCTGCTGCAGGTACCAGGCCACTCCATTGATGAGGGTACCGGAGTAGTTGCCGCTGGCAGGATGGACCACCAGGCCGGGAGGCTTGTTGATGATCATCACTTCTTCGTCCTCATAGCGGATGTTCAAAGGTAACTCCTCAGGAATGATCTCTTCCCCATGCGCTTCCTTATCGGAGTACATGACGATCTCATCCAGGGGCCTGATCTTATAATTAGGCTGGACCTGCCTGTTGTTAACCAACACCATACCGCTTTCCAGGGCTTTCTGGATCTTATTGCGGGAGGCATTCTCGATGCGCTGGACCAGGAACTTGTCTATGCGAAGGGGGTCCTGTCCCCTGTCTACTTTCAGATTGAGCCGTTCGTACAATTCTTCCGACGGGTCCGACGGCATGTTTTCCTCAAGGTCTTTGTTATCCAGCTCCTGTTTGCTGCTCATGCCGCAAAGGTACTATATCGGAACGAACCGGAGGAAATCGTAACTTTACCCTATGCAAGAAGTACTGTTCAGAGACCTGGGTCAGGCGGAATACAAGCAGGTGTGGGACTACCAGGAGTCGCTCCTGCAGGACAATGTACGGATCAAAACGGAGGCCCGGCAGCTGGCGGGTATGGATGCACCGGCTGATGGGGGTAGTGCGGGAGAAGGAAAGGTATGGTCCGGGAGAGATGAAGGAAATGCCGGAGGATTGCCGGAGACGACCAATTATTTGCTTTTCGTAGAGCATCCCCCTGTATATACGCTGGGCAAGAGCGGACATATGGAGAACCTCCTGATCAATGAGCACAGTATGCAGGAAAAAGGCATACAATTCTTTCGCATCAACAGGGGTGGGGATATTACTTTTCATGGGCCGGGTCAGATCGTCGGTTACCCCATCCTCGACCTGGAGCGTTTTTATACGGACATCGGCAGATACCTGCGTAACCTCGAAGAAGTGATCATACTGACGTTGAGCACTTATGGTTTACGAGGGGACCGGAGTCCCGGGGAGACAGGCGTGTGGATCGAGCCCGGTGTAAAAGGCCGTGAACGGAAGATATGTGCGATAGGCGTTCGTTGCAGCCGCTGGATCACCATGCATGGGTTTGCCTTCAATGTAAATACGGACCTGGGTTATTTTGGCAATATCGTTCCTTGTGGCATACAAGACAAGCAGGTGACCTCGCTGGCAAAAGAGCTGGGTCATTCCGTACCTATCGAGACTGTAAAGGCGGAGGTCCGGCGCAGGTTTGAAGAGGTATTTGATGTGGAGCTTAAAATTCTTTCGGAATAAACAGCTTATTCTTTTCTTTTAGTTGTCCATCCTCGTATAGCTCGAATTTAAACCAGCCTGCATGGAGAAAATTACTTTTATCCAGGATGAGCGGGGAGGTTTTGATGGCTGACAATTCAAATAGCAGCTTGCTGCTGTCGTCGAAAAATTTTACGGTGTAATGTTTTTTTCCCGCGTCGGGCAGGGACAGTTGTATATTGCCGTATTTGCCGGTGTACACGTACGATGATACCCGGTACATTTCCCGCGGAACAAAGGGCCGGATCAGGAGGCTGTCGCCGTCGATGAAGATCAGCGTGTCTTTTGTCTGGGTCAGCAGTGAATCCCGGAAGGCGCGCAGCTTGTTGCCAGGTATCTGTCCCAATAAGGTTTCTCCTTTTTTGACGAACAGGGGGCGTTGCTGTACTTCCAGCTGCCGGAATCCTCCCTGGATAGTCGTAGGGCTTTTCACCTGTGGTGTGCCTTTCAATACACCGGGATCGACGAACATCACCCGCTGGTGATCTGTCTTTTGCAGAACTGCGTCGGATTCATCGATATCTTCCCGGTCGGCAGCGGGTGTGATACCTGTGGCGGTCTGTGGTTTCCTGGAGGAAGTAAAAAGATATTTTCCTTCTTCCCGGACGATGAAGAGGCGATAATAATAATTAGGATGGGAGGCTTTGATATCCATGGCGCCGTTCTCCGGCAGACGAGGATCGGGCACGGTAAGTAAGGTCGTAAAATTTTTCAGGCTGTCGGTGGATCGTTGAATACTGATCTGACTGACGGTGGTGTAGCGATTATGCCAGCTGATAAGGATCTTTCCCGGTCCTTTGGCTGTAACGGAGAACCTGGGAAGCGTATCCTGCGCCCTGACGATCGATGAAATAAGAAAGATGAAAGCAAAAACCAGCGTCCTGAGCATATCAGGCATAACGAATTTATTGGTAAGATGTTTTATAAAAAAGGGTTTAATGCCGCTTCCAGAACCAAATTCCGGGCCTAAAAATCCAATACACCGGGGGACAGGGATCTATTTCCCTGTAAACCACCGCTATGAATGACAAGAATACGGGAATTTGGTGGAAAATGATCTTTCTGCACCATATCCAGCGCTGCGTAAAACAGTTTGCCTGTATAAACAAAATCCGAAGGAATTCCTGTAGACCGGTGGAAGTGGTTCATAAAGGCCAGCAGCTCAGGTGTGTGCCGGGCGTATCCTCCGAAATGGTAAGGTAGTTGCAGCACGGAAATGCCTATCACCTGCTGGGCGGGTGCGGCAGCGGCAGCCAGTCCCTTGTATGTTGTGCCTGTGCCTACGGCACATAAGATATGTGAATAAGGGCTGCTATCTATCATTCTGAGGATATCCATGCTGCCGTTGATACCCGGTGAACCTGCGCCACCTTCGGGAATGATGACTGCGCCGGGATAATGTGCAGAGAGGCCGGCCAGAAATGCAGGGTCATCTTTTTTTCTGTATTGTTCCCGGCTGATGAATTCCAGCTGCATGCCGTATTTTTCCGCATCGGAGAGGGCAGCTGATGGATGTGCGGGTCTTTCTCCTCTTATGATGCCGATGGCGGAGAGACCGGCTTCCTTCGCCGCGCAGGCTGTGGCGACGATATGATTGGACCAGGCTCCTCCGAAGGTGATAAGCCGGCCGCTGCCACTGTTGTTTGCCAACCGGAGCCATTCCTTTAGCTTGAACCATTTGTTCCCGGAAATAACAGGATGGATCTGATCCAGCCGCAATACGTCCATATGCACGTGATGTTGGCACAGTTCTGGCAATTCCACGGTCTGAATTGACAATGGATAATTAAATGTCCCGTTCATTAAATTATCCATCAACAAATTGTCCATTGTCTATTAGTATTTTTTTATTTTCGTGCATTAAATTAAAAATACGATAAATGCAACCAACTCTTTTGATCCTTGCAGCCGGTATGGCTTCAAGATACGGCAGTATGAAGCAAATACAAGGTTTTGGCCCCAATGGTGAAACGATCATGGATTATTCTATCTACGATGCCGTCCGGGCCGGGTTTAAAAAAGTAGTGTTCATTATACGAAAGGATTTTGCTGACGATTTCAAGCAGATATTCGAGCCGAAGTGGAAGGATAAGGTGGAGCTGGACTATGTGTACCAGGACCTGCATTCTTATACCGGAAGTTTTCAGGTGCCTGCGGAGCGTACCAAGCCCTGGGGTACAGCCCATGCAGTTCTTTGTGCCCAGGAAGTGGTACATGAGCCGTTTGCCGTCATCAATGCCGACGACTTCTATGGCCGTGATGCGTTTGAAAAAGCCTGTGCTTTTTTGACGAAGGACGTAAATGACAAGCTGTATTCCATTATCGGGTATGAGCTGGCCAAGACCCTGTCCGACAATGGGACGGTGAGCAGGGGTGTTTGCCAGGTGGACGCTGACAACAACCTGGTGTCTATTGCCGAGCGGACGAAGATCTATGAAGAAGGCGGTAAGATCACCTATGAGGAAGGCGATAAAAAATACGAAGTGCCTTTCGATTCAAAAGTATCCATGAATTTCTGGTGTTTTTCACCTTCTGTATTCCCGTATACGTCTAAGCTGTTTGCGGAATTCCTGAAAGAGCAGGGCGGCAATCCCAAGGCTGAATTCTTTATTCCTATCATCGGAGATAAGTTTATCCAGGAAGGAAGGGGCGCTATCAAGGTGATCCCGACGGGGGCGAAATGGTTTGGAGTAACTTATAAGGAAGATGCGCCGGAGGTACAAGCCAGTCTGAATGCGTTGATCGCAAAGGGGGAATATCCTTCGAAGATATATTAAGAAGAAAAGGGCTCAAAAAGAGCCCTTTTCTTTTATCTTTTTACGATGAAGATGAAATCCTGAATTTTTCTGATCTGCTGTTCGCGATCGAGTCCTTTGACAGAGGAGGTGAGCGGCAAACGTATATGACTAAGAGCGCTGTCATTCTTCAACAGGGTACTGTCATTTTTCATAGCGCTCACTGCCTGGAAGATATTCTTGCCGCGAATGGCGAAGACGAATCCCTGCGCATTGTGCTGGATGCCCTGTATAATGCCTACTATATCTCCATCTTTATTCAAAACAGGTCCGCCGCTGTTGCCTGGGTTGGCGGGAACGGTGATCTGGCAGGTGACGGTATCGCCGTCATAACCTGTCTTTGCGCTGAGGTAGCCTTTGCCATACACGATCTCGCTGCGGGGATAGCCCAGGGTAAAGATCTCTTCTCCCAGCTCCATGCCCGTCTTGCTGATGCCGTAGGGGAGGGGGGAAACCTTGAATGTGCTGTCCTCTATTTTCAGGATAGCCAGGTCCGTCGTATCATTGATATATACCAGACGGACTTTGTAATCCCCCTGGGTATTTTGTACTTCTATGCGGCTGGCGCCTTTTATGACGTGGGCATTAGTCACCAGGTAGCCCTTGGGGTCAATGAGAAAGCCGGTGCCGCTGGAGGTAAAGATCGATTTCTCTGCGACTACGGCATTGTTGCTGTCGAGCCTGATCTTGACATTGTTCAGGATATGTTCCTGGGCGTTGATGCGTCTGTACAGCAGATCGATGGTGGAAGTATTCACTTTTGGCGAAAAATAAGAGATAATGGTGCTGATACTCAGGGCGGTGATGCCTGCGATACCGGCGGCTACCCCGATGACCCGTTTGTATTTCTTCCAGAGGGTAATCACCATGGCAGGGCGCTTTTCATCGATCTCGCCGGACTCTGCAAGCGCAGCGTGTATTTCCTGGAGGCGGGACTTCAGCTCTTTTGTTTCGCCGTATTGATTTATCTGGTTGAGGAAGATCGTATGTTCCACTACCATCTGGTCGACGCCGGGATTGGTCTTCCGCAACTGTTCGAAAAATACCCTTTCTTCCGGCAGCATTTCTCCCCGGATGTATCGTTCGATGGCTTCTAATATGGCTGTCTCTTGCATTCTCACTTATTTTTTGTACTGGCTAAATAGTTTTTTCAGGCGCATCAGGCATTTATATTTCTGATTTTTAGCATTGTCGGCATTGGTATATCCAAAACTGGCCGCTATTTCCACCATGTTTTTTTTCTGATGGTAATAAGCTTCCAGGAGGCTTTTACAGGGCTCGCCCAGGTTCTTCAAGGATTTTTCCATCACCTGGAAGTCGATGTTCCTTTGTTCACGTAATTCCAGGTCTTCTTCTACGGGTACGGTCTCTTCGAGCTTTTCCACTTCGGGAGAGATACGTTGCAACTGGCTGAGGCGTTTGAGCCACAGGCGGCGGCATACGGAATAGAGGTAGGTCTTGATCAGGCAATTCAGTTCAAAGGAGCCGGACTTCACCTTTTCGTACAGCACGATCATGGCTTCCTGGAAAATATCCCTGGCATCATCGGGCGTTCCGCTATTGTTCAGGATCAGGGATTGCACCATATTATAATGCAACTTATAAATGGTTTCTATGGCCTTTCGATCGTTGAGAGCCAGTCCCTGGAGTAATTGCTGTTCGTTTGTTACGGTCCTCACGCTGATGCTATATTTAATACTGAAATGTAGGATTTGTAACCCAAAATAGGTACAAAAAAAGTAAAATGCCCTGGCTGGGGTATCAAGGTCCGTTTTTTATATATTGTAAAAAATAATATATAAAAAACACTGAAAAAAGCGGGTTACTTTTTACTCCTGTGGGTATTAACTGGAAACCATTCAATTAACACAAAAAGTTTCAACATGAAAAAGTTGTTTTTCGTTTTAGCAATTGGCGCTTTCGCAGCTTGTAACAACAGCTCCAGCACTGAAGCAAAGACTGATTCTGCCGCTGTAAAGACTGATTCTGCAGCTGTAAAAACTGATTCTGCAGCTGTAAAGACTGATTCTGCTGCTATGAAGGTTGACAGCGCTGCTAAGAAGGTTGATAGCCCCAAGAAATAAGTTTTTTTGATATAACGAACCGTTCAGGTTCGTTTTGGCAAACAATCGTTAGAGCCGTCCGCCGTTTGGCGGATGGCTTTTTTGGTTTATGGACGGCTGACCTTTGGCCGTCCCTCAATGTTGGGTAACAAACCTGTCAGCAATCCCAGCAGCGGCAGGAACGCGCAGATATGGAATACGTAGCTGATGCTGGTATGATCTGCCAGTTTACCCAGCACAGCGGCTCCGATGCCTCCCATGCCGAAGGCGAGTCCAAAGAATAGCCCTGCGATCATCCCCACTTTTCCCGGTACCAGCTCCTGCGCATAGACAAGGATGGCTGAGAAGGCCGAGGCGAGAATTACTCCAATAAATACGGTGAGCACACTTGTCCAGAACAGGTTGGCGTAGGGCAGCAGCAGGGTGAAGGGTGCTACGCCCAGGATGGAGAACCAGATGACGTATTTCCGTCCGATACGGTCGCCAATGGGGCCTCCGATGAGTGTCCCGGCTGCGACGGAGAATAAAAAGATAAAGAGGTGCATCTGGGAGCTTTGGACGGATACATGGAATTTATCCATCAGGAAGAAGGTGTAGTAGCTGGTCATGCTGGCCATGTAGAAATACTTGGAGAAGATCAGCACCAAAAGAATGGCCAGGGCGAAGGCTACTTTTTTTCTGCTGAGGGAAGGGTGGATATCGGGAGCGGCGGTGTTTTGCTTCTTTTTCCGGACTGCGATATTCCGGCTATACCAGCCTCCGGTGCGTACCAGCACTGCGATGGCCAGCAGGGCTGCCAGGGAGAACCATATGATCCGTGATTGCCCATAAGGTGCGATGATCTGGGCGGCCAGCAGGGGGCCCAGTGAACTGCCGGCATTACCGCCTACCTGGAAAAGGGATTGCGCCATTCCTCTTCGCCCTCCTGAGGCCAGATAGGCCAGGCGGGAGGCTTCGGGATGAAAAATGGAGCTGCCGACACCTACCAGGGCTACCGATACCAGGACCATGGGGAAATTGGCTGCCTGGGATAGCAGGACCAGGCCTGCCAGGGTAAAACACATACCGATGGCCAGGGAATAGGGCTGTGGTTTTTTATCTGTGTACAGCCCTACAAAGGGTTGTAATAAAGATGCGGTAAGCTGAAAACAAAAGGTTACCAGTCCCAATTGACCGAAATCCAGGTGCAGGGACTTTTTTAGTATGGGATAGGTGGAAGGGATAAGGGATTGCATGGTATCGTTCAGCAGATGCGAGATGCTGATGGCAACCAGGATAGGAAAGACGGTGGTTTGGGCGATGTCTTTGACGGCAGTGGGTGTGTCTTTTACGAGTGTGTTCGACATGTTGATGTGATTGACTTAGTGAGCTACAATCTTTGACGACCATTGCCAGGCTTTTTCCGGGTCCTGGTCGACGATGCTTTTTAACAGTGATTCGTGTAATTGCTGGGTACGGATAAAGGCTTCCGTATTGTGATGCAACTGGCGGAAATGCCGGGTCAGATGTTCTGCAAAGGTCCTGTACAGGTCTGCGAGGATATCGTTGCGACCGGCGGCTGCAATGGCTATATGAAATTGAATATCGGCATGTATCGCCTCTTCCGTGTCGCCGGCTTTTGCAGCCGTCTCCCTTTGTTTCAGCAGGGTCCTCATCTTTTCAATGTCTTTGTTACTGCGATGGAGGGCTGCCTTTTCTGCGATCTTCATTTCCAGGAGTTGTCTCACTTCGTCCAGATCCTGTGCGGCGGCCCGTTTTAACCGCTGGGACAACGGTTCGGCAATGCCTGTCTGCTCCTGGACAAAAGTGCCCGAGCCCTGTCTTACGCTGAGCATACCTGTGTTGGCCAGCATGCGGATAGCTTCGCGGATGGTACTGCGGCCTACTCCGAACTGTTCCATCAGCTCGGGCTCGGAAGGCAATTTTTCTCCCGGCTGGTATTCTCCCAGGGATAGTTGCTGCTGCAGCTTGCCGACGACGGCATCTGCCAGGGAATGACGTTGCAAGGGATGGTTTTTTATCTTCCTCATCATATCATCTGATGACTTCAAAGGTAAAGGGTTTTTTCCATATCTTTCGTCATGCGCAAAAACAATTCTATCTGGATCTTACTGATGACCATTGGGGTGGTGTTCTTGGTAATTGGAGTGATGGCTTTTACACGGCCGTTGAGCAGTTATGTAAAACTGGCTAAATACACGGGCGCCGGCTTGCTGCTGAACGGGATCCTTTTGCAGGCGGTGACCGTCGTCAATAAGAAATATCCCCGGGAAAGCAAGTGGATGCTGGCCGAGAGTGTGCTGGATTTTTTATTTGCCCTTGTCCTTTTGTTCAACCCGCTGCTGTCGTTTATTCTTTTGCCGTATCTCATCGGGATATGGATCCTGCTGGTGGGCGTGCTGAAGATCTTTGCCGCCTTATATTTGCGGCATGTGGTCCGGGGATGGAAATTTATTCTCCTGGTGGGATTATTATCGGCGGTATTTGGCATGGGGCTATTATCCAGCAGTTTTGCCAGGGCTGAGGGGATCACGATCCTCATCGGGGCATTTGCCACGATCATGGGGGTGCTGTATATCCTGGATGCATTTTATTACAGGAAGAGGGAGGATACGCTGGATTTAATGCTTTGAGTCTCAAGGGGTAGGGTCGAAGTCGATACTAAAGTCAATGTTTTTTCGTTAAAAGATCAGGATCAATATCTTATATATGAAGAACCCCATACCCTTCTTTTTCATCGCAATTGCGTGCTATTCCTGCAGCTCTACCAACCTGATGTCGCTCAGCGTCACGCAGCCGGCTCCTGTGAGCCTTCCCCCTTATGTCAAGACGGCGGCTGTTGTAAACAGGACCCGGGTGATGGACGGGAACAAGACTATCGACGCCATACATAGGACCATGTCCCTGGAGACGAGTGGTCTGCAGGCCGAGGGAGCCAGGGCGAGCATGTCCGGACTGGCAGATGAGCTGATGAAGAACAACCGCTTTTCCGTGGTTAAGCCATTGGACAATCTTGACCTCCGGTCATTCGGCGCGGGCGTATTCCCTTCGGCACTGCCCTGGGATTCGGTGGAAAGGATTTGCAGGGAGAGCAATACGGATGTTCTTTTTTCGCTGGAGCTTTTTGATGCGGAATCCAAGGTCAATGCTGGTACCACTCCTTCGACGCTGAACAATATCATTGGAAATGTTTCTGTCCTGCAACAACAGGTGAGCATGACTACCGTGGTAAAGACGGGCTGGCGCATCTACGATCCGGCCGGGCGGAATATTCTGGATGAGTTTGTTCTTTCAAAGGACCTGGTATTTACCAGCAAGGTCATCAATCCTGTGGCTGCTGCCTCTGCTATCACGGGGCGAAAAGAGGCCGTGAAGCAGGTGGGGAACAGGGCCGGCCAGGCATATGCCTATCGTATCCTGCCTTATTCCATGCGGGTCTCGAGGTATTACTATGTAAGAGGGGATGGCAGTTTTAAGTTGGCTACACGCATGGCCAGGACGGGTAATTGGGATGGGGCAGCAAAGATCTGGCAGCAGGCGACCAACAGCGCAAGCGGTAAAGTTGCCGGAAGAGCCTGTTACAATATGGCCATTATCAGCGAGATCAACGGAGATCTTAACGGAGCCATCCAATGGGCGCAAAAAGCTTATGAGAACTATGGCAACCGCCTGGCGTTAAGCTATGTCAGTGTGTTGAAGAACAGGCAGAATGACAATGCCGTCCTGAAAGCGCAAAACGAAGTATCGGCCATACCATAATGTTGCGGAAAACCACATCACCCCGCTTACACGCTTCTAATGGAAATTGACACGGTTATTGTCAAAATCGACACGCTTGTGAAGTGATGTCAAAAATAGGCGCCGGCTTATTGCTTCAAAACAAAAATTTCCTTTACTTCGCTCCATACATATTTTTTCCTGACCCACTATTTATCTTTTTCAATCCACTTTGATTAGTTAATACGATTAATTCAACAATCGTAGAAGCACGGACACAACCTTGTATAAACTCTAAACTGGCTTCCAATGAAAAGATCCCGGAAGGCATTCCTATTGCCATTCCACAACAAACTTTGTTTCCTGTTTCTTTCTTTTATCTGCGGCAGGGCTAACGGTCAGACATTTAACCCATTTTTTCAGCTGCCACAAGTGGTCACTACGTCTCCCGAAGCGGGCTCTCTTTTGAAAATGGAAAGCATTCCCGTCAATCACACCAACGGAACCGCCAACCTTTCTATTCCAATCTATACAGTCAATGACGGTGGGATTTCTATTCCAATATCGATAAATTATAATACCAGTGGGATCAAAGTGCAGGACATCAGCAGCATGATAGGGTTGGGATGGGTACTCAATTTCGGCGGCGCCATCAATATCAAATCAGACGCCTGCAATCCTGCTCTTACAGTCGATAACTCAGCTTTTAAAACCGCCGCTGCAGTATCCACGGGCAATACTTATTCCGCTCTACAGTTTGCCACCAATATCACATTAGGTACACAGGAAAAACAAAAGCCCATATACTATTTTAGTTTTGGCAAGTATTCCGGAAGCTTCTTTTACGACGTCAACAACCAATTATATGTCAATGGGAATAGGAATCTTAAAATAAATAAGGCAGGAGGAGCTTTTGTTATTACAACTGATGAAGGGATCCAATATACCTTCGGCGCCCAGGAGCAGGTGCTGGTGATCAGCTCGTGGCAAAGG
>Ga0105241_10000225_pt1 | contig 42642 bp, 42 predicted proteins | sample KBSC64metaG_FD_80422 | JGI IMG/M metagenome (GOLD analysis project Ga0105241, IMG submission 80422) | Corn rhizosphere microbial communities from Kellogg Biological Station, Michigan, USA - KBS C6-4 metaG | ecosystem: Host-associated > Plants > Roots > Rhizosphere > Soil | place: Michigan, USA... | reverse complement strand
CTGGCTTTTTATTTGCCTCTGACGCAACTGCTTGGAGACTCAAGAACAAAGCACTTGCATCGTAAGTCAATCGCGTATAATGAAGCGAGATACGAACATACAACTTGAGAGGGTAGCATGGCGCAACAAAAGAAAAACATCGTCACCAAGACCGTCGAGGCGCCGGCGCAACTCCTTGAAAAGACACTAGAGACCACTCATGATATTGGGCGGCGGCTCGAGGGCGGGAAGACGCTCCAGAAAACAAAAGATTACTGGCATACATTAGGTCCCGGTCTCACCACCGGCGCTTCCGACGACGATCCATCAGGTATTGCAACCTATTCTCAGACTGGCGCACAGTATGGCTTTCAGCTTCTATGGCTGTCAGCGTTCACTTTTCCCTTGATGGCCGTCGTGCAGGAAATGTGCGCCCGTATTGGGCTAGTAACTGGCCGTGGTTTGGCTGGTAATATCCGCGTCATGTTCCCACGGCGCATTTTATACATGTGCTCAATCTTGCTCTTTGCTGCCAATGCCTTTAACATCGGTGCCGACCTTGGCGCCATGGCGCAGGGTACGCGGCTCATCTTCCCACACTGGAACTACGCAATGATCGTCATTGGTTTTACAATCTTAATGCTGGGTTTGCAGATCTTTACCCCATATGAGCGCTATGCCAAGTATCTAAAATGGCTCGCATTACTCCTTTTTACCTACATTTTGTCGGCCGTGCTGGCGCATATTCACTGGAGTGATGTATTACGTCATGCAGTAGTGCCGAGCGTACACTTTTCGAAAGATCAGATGCTACTAATCTGTGCCATACTCGGTACGACTATTTCACCGTACCTCTTCTTTTGGCAAACGTCGCAGGAAATTGAGACGCAGATCGTGCAAGGCAAAACGACTATTGCGATGCGCAAAGGCGCCACCAAGGAAGAAGTGCGCAGCATGCGCGTCGACGTTTGGTCGGGAATGCTACTGAGCAACGTGGTGATGTTCTTTATCATTGCAGCGTGTGGAGCTGTGCTATTTTCAAAGGGCATTACGAATATCAGTAGTTCAGCCCAAGCCGCCGAGGCGCTCCGGCCATTCGCCGGCAACGCTACCTACTTCTTGTTTGCCACTGGTATCATTGGCACGGGCATGTTAGCGATTCCGGTGTTAGCCGGCTCAAGCAGCTACGCGATTACCGAGAGTCTACGCCGGCAGGGGAGCCTTAGCAAAGACCTCAAGCAAGCCTACGCCTTTTACGGCGTTATTATTATCTCCATGCTTGTGGGCCTAGGTATGAACTTCATAGGGCTGAATCCCATCCGGGCCTTAATTTACTCGGCCGTAGCGAATGGCGCAGTGGCACCCATCGTGCTCGTACTTATCCTGCGCATTAGTAATAACCCGAAGATCATGGGCGAATGGGTTAACGGCAAAATGACCAGACTCATTGGCTGGATCACCGTGGTGCTCATGAGCATCAGTGGCGTGGCGGCAATTGTAACATTATTTTGAGAGGGGGCGTCATGCAAAAGCCAGACTACAAAGGCCTGAAGGCAATCTTCTTTAATGGCACTCTAATGAAATCGCCGGGCGAGAGCCACACCGAACGACTGATTACACTCAGCCAGGAAATCATGGAGAAAGAGGGTGTCGAAACGGAGCTCATTCGCACCATTGACCACGATATCGCCACGGGCGTTTGGCCAGATATGCGCGAACATGGCTGGGAAACCGACGAATGGCCGGAGCTATATAAAAAAGTAATGGCCGCGGATATTTTGGTGGTAGCCGGGCCGATTTGGCTGGGCGACAATAGCTCGCAGACAAAAAAACTGATCGAGCGGTTGTATGCGTGTTCGAGCTTACTCAACAAAGGAGGTCAGTATGCGTACTACGGCAAAGTTGGCGGTTGCCTCATTACCGGTAATGAGGACGGTATTAAGCACTGCGCCATGAACGTTTTATATAGCTTGCAGCATCTCGGCTACACCATTCCACCGCAAGCCGACGCCGGCTGGGTCGGCGAAGCCGGGCCCGGGCCAAGCTACGGGGATGACGGCAAGGTGGGCTACGACAATGATTTCACCAACCGTAATACCACCTTCATGACCTGGAATCTCATGCACCTCGCGCATATGCTGAAGACAGCTGGTGGCGTGCCCGCTTACGGCAACCAGCGCAGCGCCTGGGATGCTGGCAGCCGCTTTGATTTCGAGAATCCTGAATATCGCTAAAGCACGCCAGCTCCATCGCGTTGCGCGACGTTCACTTACCCTATCCGAACGTTTTTTACAACAACCAATTGCGCTATTGCACTGCGAGATGGTATAATCGAATGACTAAGAATGGCTGCTCATTTCTAGTACATATAGGTAATAAACGAGTTCGATTGAGGAGCAGCAGCTGGCTTGCCGGTTTGCCTCAGGAACAAAGGAAGGTAAACATTAATGGCAACCAAACTGTTTGTCGGTTCACTTGCATACACTGCAACCGACGATGACCTCCAGCAAGCTTTTGCTGCTGCAGGTACTGTGGTATCCGCTAAGGTCATCATGGACCGCGAGACTGGCCGCTCAAAAGGCTTCGGTTTCGTAGAAATGGGTTCTGAAGAAGAAGCCCAAGCTGCGATCAAGATGCTGAACGGCAAGGACGTCGCTGGCCGCGCAGTCACGGTCAACGAAGCGCGCCCACAGGCTCCTCGCGAACCCCGTTCATTCGGCGGTGGCGATGGTGGCTACGGTGGCGGTCGCCGCTACTAGAGCTACTGCTCAAATAAAAACGCCCGGGCTTTTGGCTCGGGCGTTTTTTATATCAGATTTTTTGGATACTTAAAATCTGAAAACAAATCGGCTGTTTGGTACGTCTCCCAAACAGCCGATGAGACCGGCGCGTCGTCTATAAAAGAGACGTCCTAAAAGCGCTACGCCCGAATAAAGGTCAGCGCGTACCCCTGGCGGCCAGCGCGTCCAGCACGGCCAATGCGGTGTGTGTAGTCTTCGTAGTTGTTCGGCAACGCGTAGTTCACGACGTGCGAGATGTCGGCAACATCGATACCGCGAGCAGCCACATCGGTAGCAACCATGATCATGGCTTCGCCACTCTTGAATCGCTTCAGTGCTTTGGTGCGCTGGCTTTGCGTTTTACCACCGTGCAGTGCCTCGACACGAAAACCACGGTCGAGTAATTCTTCGGCCAAGCGCTCAACATTGCGCTGGGTTTCGTCGAAAATCAATGTCTTAACGACGTCGCTTTTATTCAAAAGATCGTGCAACTGGTCCATCTTGTGGGCGTTGTCGTAGTAGCGAACCACGTTTTGCTCGACACTGTCGCTGGTGTCACTGGTGCGCACTGAAATCATGACCGGATCGTGCAAGAACGTTTTGATCAACGCTTCAACGTCGCGCTCAAGCGTGGCCGAAAAGAACAGCGACTGACGCTCAGGCGCTAACGAATCCAGCAAAAAGCGGATGTCGGCGATAAAGCCCATGTCCACCATGCGGTCGACTTCGTCGAGCACCACAATATTTACGGTGTCGAGATGCAATGTGCCGCGCTCAAGGTGATCTTTGATGCGACCAGGCGTACCAATAATGAGGCTCGGGTTAGTCTGGAGCTCACGGAATTGACGCTGCATGGGCATGCCGCCGATCAGCAAGGCACCATTCAAGCCGGAACCACGCGCAAAGGTGCGGCACTCAGCTTCAATCTGCTCAGCCAACTCACGCGTAGGCGCAATAATCAGCGCTCGTGCGGTCGAATCTTCCAGCAAACGGTGGAGCAGGGGCAATGCAAAAGCCGTAGTCTTTCCCGTACCGGTGTTGGCAATACCAACAACGTCACGGCCAGCCAGGCCGTGGGGAATCGCCACGTCTTGAATGCGCGACGGCGCCGTGAAGCCCTTGGCTTGCACGTTGCGGTTAAGCAGGGGATGCATCGCGAAGTCACCAAATGTGTGGTCAGGCGTAAACGGCTGCTCAGTTACTGGCTTTGCGGCTTTGATAAATTTGTTCGGGTCAATGTTTTGTTTGTGATTGCCCCGGTTGTTGCTCCGAGAAGCGGGTCGGCGGTTGCGCTGCACAGGCGTGCGGCCAGCCGGCCGAGCGGCGCCAAAGTGGCGCGTTCGGTATACAGCCATAGAATATCCTTCCGTTAGAATGGCAATTGCTCATGAAGTCATACTGTTGAGCCTTCGCCGTTCTTTGGATTCTCGTGGCAGGCCCTAGAGTTCATCTAACAATTGATTACATTGTACCATAAAGAGGTTGCCGAAGCAACCATCCGGCGTGCTGACGCTAGCATTTACCCCTCAAACTGCTATGCTAAAACAGTGTCAAACTATGATGTCATTGCCAAGTTTTACGATTCCGTGGTCGCCGATCCGAGCGACAAAGCGCGATGGCTGAAACAGCTCATCCAAACCTATAATCCGACAGCACGAAGCGTCCTAGAGTTGGCTTGCGGCACGGGTGGTCTTCTCGTTGTTCTCGCTGAAACATATCGCGTTGCTGGGCTAGACAATTCAGCGGGCATGCTGACAGTTGCGCGCGAGAAGCTCCCAGACGCACCCTTCTTTCAAGCCGATATGGCTGACTTTACGCTTGGCGAGCAATTCGACGCAATTCTGTGCATATACGACTCGATTAATCATTTGCTGAATTTTTCCGAATGGGAGTCGCTGTTTGCGCATGCCGCAGCACATCTCAATCCGGACGGCATCTTGATTTTCGACATGAATACTGCTGCGTTTTTGCGCAGCCTACTTACCACCCCGCCATCGGTATCGCATTTTAGCAACAACACAATGACTATCGGTGCGCGGCCAGGTCCAGGGGCGACCACCGTTCTGGAGGTTGTAGTCGCCGAGACAAGAGTTGATGGCAGTATAGTGCACCACGAAACCGAGATTCCCGAGGTGTCTTTCTCCGTACCGCAGGTACGAGCTGCACTCGAGAAAAAGTTTACCGTCTTGGCAGAGTTAGGCGAGCAGCGCTCTACAAAGTGGACGGCCGAAGATAACAAAATAGTCTGGGTCTGCCGGCGCAGATAAAGGACTAGCCACCTGCACGAAAACACAACGATTTTTTGTATCGACATACTGCATATTTACAGAAGCCTGATATAATGAGCTTAACTATGATGAAATTTATCCGGTTGGGAGCACTGGTTGGATACTTTGGTGGGTTAACGGCAATTGCGACACTGTATTTGCGCCATCAAAATATTCCGGTACTACAGCCGCGCGGAACTATAGCCACCCAAGAGCGCAACTTGATTGTTATTGCTGTCCTTATTTCGCTAGTGGTAGTCTTGCCCGTGTTTGCGCTGCTCATCGGCTTTGCAGTGCGCTACCGCGAAGGCAACAAAAAGGCGCGCTACATGCCAGAGTTTACCGGTAGCAACGCTTACGAACTAGTATGGTGGCTCATTCCAACAGCGATTATCGTGGTGCTGTCTGTCATTACTTGGGTGGGCTCACACCGCCTCGACCCATACAAGCCACTCAACTCAAGCGTCAAACCCATCACTATTCAGGTGGTAGCGCTCGACTGGAAGTGGCTGTTTATTTATCCCGACCAGCACGTGGCTTCGGTAAACTCATTCCAGATCCCGGTCAATACCCCCATCAACTTCCAGATCACCTCAGACGCGCCGATGAACTCGTTCTGGGTGCCAGCACTCGGCGGGCAAGTGTACGCCATGCCGGGTATGTCCACGCAGCTGCATTTAATGGCTAGCAAGACTGGCGATTACAGGGGATCTTCAGCAAATATTAGCGGCATCGGCTTTGCCGGCATGACATTCACCGCCCACGCCGGCTCAAACACAGATTTTACCAACTGGGTCACTCACATCAAGAAAACTGACCGCGCACTGACCACAACCGAATACACCAAACTTGCCAAGCAAAGCAGCAACGTTAAACCAATCTACTACTCTCAGCCTGCCGACAATCTGTATGATGACACGGTAATGAAATATATGATGCCGATGGATGATATGCCGTCGGACAGTAACGGGAGTGCGCAGCCAATGACCACACAGCAAAATGCACCAGCAGGGCAGATGCCCGGGATGGCGATGTAATGAGTGGGCTACTGACCTTCGGCAGCGCATTGCTTGGCAAACTAAACTGGGACCAGTTCCCAACCAGCCCCTCGACGATTGTCGGAGCTGTCATGGTAGTTTTGGGTGGCGGTGCTGTCTTTAGCTGGCTGTTATACAAAAAGAAGCTCGGATGGCTGTGGCGCGAGTGGCTCACTTCGCTCGATCCGAAAAAGATCGGTGTTATGTACATTGTCGTTGCGTTACTGATGCTTTTACGCGGACTGGCCGACGTACTCCTTATTCGCGCCCAGCAAGCAACTTCTTCGGGAGCATCCCACGGACTTATTTCAGCCGACCAGCTGCAGCAGGTGATCTCTGCACACGGTACTATTATGATTTTCTTCGTCGCCATGGGCCTGCTATTTGGCCTTATCAACCTCGTGCTACCGCTGCAAATTGGTGCGCGCGACGTCGCATTTCCATTTCTGAACTCAATTAGCTTTTGGCTGTTCGCCGGAGGAATGATCCTCGTGAACGCTTCTTTGGTTATCGGTGCTTTCTCTGGAGCAGGCTGGTTGGCATACCCACCACTGTCAGAGCTCAAATACAGTCCGGGCGTAGGTGTCGATTATTGGTTGTGGGCACTACAGATCGCCGGTATTGGCACATTGTTGTCGGGCATTAACTTCTTTGTGACTATCCTCAAAATGCGCGCCAAGGGCATGACCTTGATGAAAATGCCGCTGTTCGTTTGGAGCGTACTTGGTACGGTAATTCTCGTTATGTTTGCGTTCCCCATTTTGACCGTCACTTTGGCGCTGCTCATTTTGGACCGCTCGCTCGGCATGCACTTCTTTACGGCAACCGCTGGCGGTAATCCCATGATGTACGTCAACTTGATCTGGGCCTGGGGGCACCCCGAGGTTTATATTCTGGTATTACCGGCCTTCGGCATTTACTCAGAAATTGTTGCCACCTTTGCACGCAAGCGACTCTTTGGTTACGAATCGATGGTCTGGGCTATGGGCGCCATCGTCTTCCTGTCGTTTACCGTTTGGGTGCACCACTTCTTTACGATGGGGGCGGGGGCGGACGTCAATGCCTTCTTTGGAATTATGACGATGATTATTGCCATTCCGACCGGTGTTAAGATATTCAACTGGCTATTTACTATGTACCGCGGGCGTATTTTGTTTGCTTCGCCAATGCTGTGGTTTATGGGCTTCGTGGTAATCTTCACCATCGGTGGTGTCGCAGGCGTACTCCTGGCTATGCCACCCATCGACTTCCAGTTGCACAACAGCTTATTCCTGGTAGCGCACTTCCATATGATGATCGTCGGTGGTGTCGTATTCGGCTACTTCGCCGGGCTCACATACTGGTTCCCCAAAATGTTTGGCTTTAAACTCAATGAAACCCTTGGTAAGTGGGCGTTCTGGTGCTGGGCAGTCGGCTTTGTAACCGCCTTTACGCCGCTTTACATTCTCGGCCTTATGGGGGCCACACGGCGTCTTGACCACTACGACGCTTCAATGGGCTGGCAGCCGCTATTCATTGTAGCCGGGCTCGGTGCACTCTTGGTTTGTGCCGGTGTCGGCTTCCAAGTACTACAATTTGTAGTCAGCATCATTCAGCGTGACAAAAACCGCGACCTGACTGGTGACCCATGGAACGGTCGTACCCTGGAATGGTCAGTGCCATCGCCCGCGCCCGTATATAACTTTGCCGTACTGCCAACGGTTGACGACCACGATCCGTTCTGGGAGCAGAAACAGTCCAAGAAGAAGTTGGCCGAGCCGGTGTACGAAGACATCTGGATGCCCAAGAACAGTGGCCTGGGTGTGATTATCGCTGGCATGGTCTTTGTCTTCGGCTTCGCCATGATCTGGCACATTTACTGGCTGGCGATTCTGATGCTACTTGGCACCATCGTGACGATTATTATCCGGGCATCCGATGATGACACCGAAGAATTGATCACCGCCGCTGAGGTCGCCAAAACCGAAAAAGCACTTCGCCAAGGGAGCGCCGCATGAGCACCGTAACTGAAACCACTATGAGCCACCACGAAATCGAAGAAGCGCATAACACCGAAAAGACCGTCTTTGGCTTCTGGGTGTATCTAATGACTGACTGTGTGCTGTTCGCTGCACTATTCGCCACCTTCGCGGTGCTCCGCAACAACACGTTTGGCGGACCGTCTGGCCAAGAAATCTTCAAACTTCCGTACGTCTTGATTGAGACTATCGTCCTGCTAACCAGTAGCTTCACCTGCGGTCTGGCCATGATCAGCATGCAGCAGCGTAAGCGCGAGCAGATGCTTCGCTGGCTAACCGCCACGTTTGCACTCGGGCTCGTCTTCCTTGGTCTAGAATTGAGCGAATTTCATCACCTGATCGTCGAAGGGAACAGTTGGCGCCGAAGTGGCTTCCTATCGTCGTACTTCACCCTAGTCGGCACGCACGGTCTGCACATCACGGTCGGATTGCTGTGGCTGATCGTCTTGGCGGCAAAAGTTCGCAAGGGCGGGCTGAACTCCACCAATGTGAAGCGCTTGACGTTATTTAGCCTGTTCTGGCACTTCTTAGATGTCGTCTGGATTTTTATCTTCACCATTGTGTACCTAATGGGGGTTATCCCGGCATGAGTGAGCACGAAACAAACCACGAAACCAGCCAGAAGCTGAGCCTACCAACATACGTATACGCGTACATCGCCTGCTTGGCGATTAGCACGATCGGCTACTTGCTGGTGCAACATCACGCCGCCAGCAAGTGGACACTCATTACCTCAGTAGTTGCACTCGCAATGGTCCAATTTGGCATACAACTGCGCTACTTCCTGCATCTTGGCCATGAAGCAAAGCCGCGATGGAAAGTGATTGTCTTCTGGCTCATGTTACTCGTCGTCATCATTTTAGTCTTCGGTAGCATCTGGATCATGAACAATCTCGACCAGCGTATGACGCCAACACAAATGAACGATTATCTGAGGCATCAGGACTCGTTGTGAACCGCTTGCGAGCGTTGTTCCAGCTCACTAAGCCGGGAATTATCTTCGACAACCTCATGACTGCCGTCGGTGGGTTCGTGCTCGCTTCGAAGGGTCATGCGCACGTTCGCTTGCTAATTGCTACTCTCGCTGGGACAGGGCTCGTCATTGCAGCGGCCTGTGTATACAACAACATCATGGACCGCGACCTGGACCGCAAGATGCAGCGGACTAAAAAACGCGCGCTGGTGAGTGGGGCGATCTCGGCACGAGCAGCTTTTGTGTATGCGAGCGTTTTGTTGCTGACAGGCTTTGCGGCCTTAGGTTTTGAAGTCAACAAACTGGTAGTTATTATTGGGCTCATCGGTTTTGCCGATTACGTCGGCCTATACGACATAGCCAAGCGTCGTTTTGCCGCTGGCGCACTCATCGGCAGCATCTCTGGCGCCACACCAATTCTAGCTGGCTACTGCGCAGCATCAGGAAAGTTTGACCTGGGTGGTGCACTCCTCTTCATAGTCATGGTTATCTGGCAAATGCCTCATTTTTACGCCATCGGTATGCGTCGGGCCAAAGATTATAAAGCGGCCGGCGTACCAGTGCTCCCACTGACGCATGGATTTCGCTTGGCCAAGATTCGCATTCTCGCATACATCGTCGCCTTCGCGCTGGCAACACTCGCGTGCAGTCTGTTCGGCTATACCGGTTGGGTCTTTGCCGTCTGTATGAGCGTGCTCAGCATCGCCTGGTTTTTCCGCGGCTTGCGTGGCTTCCACACGCTAGACGACACCATTTGGGCGCGCGGCATGTTCTTGTTTTCACTGGTAGTTGTCACCAGTTTTGCAGCGCTCCTGATCGCCAACCCGTGGTTGCCATAAGGTAAATTGCAAAAAGCACAACCGCGATAAGATAAAAATCATCGCAAACTGTGTTTTAATAAGAGGTAATGGGAATGCGGGATCGTATTTGGAGCTGGGTGCATAGGCTGCAAGAGCTCTGGCGAACGGCGCCGCTGAAACTTGCGGCAGTCATATCTATCGTAATTTTTGTACTCGCTGGGGGCGCCGCAGGAATCCGCCCACTGCTCGTCTCCCACCACCAGAAAACAACTAAACAAGCGACCGCAGCAACCAAGCCGAATCAGCCAAAAACCACTAAGCCGACCACTCCAGTAGCCCCGACGGCGCCTACGACACCACCAGCGGCAGCAGTCACACCCAGTACACCCTCCAAAACGAGCAACGGCACTAGCAAAAATGGGACTACCAGTACCGGTGACAGCCTGAGTGGTGGCGGTTCGTCATCGAGTTCAGGAGGCGGCGGAACAAGCAGCGGAGGTGGCACAACCCTCCAGACACTCAACTGCGGTCCAACGCCGCACCTCTGCGGCTTCCCCGACGCAACCAACACTGGCCCCGTTGGTTGCAGTAGCTACACCGAGATGACTGGCGATATCGAAATTAATGATGACAATACTGTCATCAACTGCGTACACATGGTTGGCTCGTTTGCTGTTTACGCAAATAACGTCACCATCAAGAATACTATTATTCTGACAAGAAACTGGTCGGCCATCAACTTACATGACGGTTACAGCGGCCTAAAAGTGCTCCATAATACTATTACGGGCGATGTCGGGCAGGGCTATGATCACGGCGGCGAGGACTATGGTTTTTCCAACAACGGCTCGAATGTAGAAGCCGGTTGGAATAATATCAGCGAATTTGGCGCAGGTATTTCGAGCGGAAATGGCAATATTCACGACAACTACGCGCACGACAATCAGCCCTTTATACCTTTTGGCTCAAACTGTCCAGGTGGGGTCTGTGACTACTACGTCCACTCTGACCCATTTATTTCGAGCGGTGGAGATTCCTCCGGCCTAACCCTTCGACACAACACATTCTTTGATCAAGAAACGACCGAAATGGGCGCTTCCGCATCCATTGGTCTCTTTTATGACTCCGGGCCCGTCAGCAACACTACCGTCGACGATAACCTCATGGCTGGTGGCGCCTACTGCGTGTACCCTGGTGGCGGCGCGACCTCCAGCAATATCGTTATTACTAATAACCACTTCTCGACACTCTTCTGGCCAAATTGTGGGGTATACGGACCAGATGCCAGCACTTTCTGGCACACCGGCGGCGGCAATGTTTGGAGCGGCAATATCTGGGACAGCGGCCCGAACGCCGGCCAAGCGGTCGACCCGTAAGGGCGTTCGTCTCGTCAGTTGGGGCGCTTGATTCGTGCTCGAGCACCCATGATCTGCGCCAACCTGGCTGTCGCCCTCTAATCACATAGCCTACGTCAACGTAACTTGCCAGATTGGTAGGCCCCTGAAAATAACCTTGGGGCAGGCGCCCAAGCCCTAGTTCAAGGCAGCAGCGGCAGCTTCATCAAGGAGCCAGGCGAGAGTACCGCCGCCATTTTCGATGGCTTGAGCAACTTTAAGCACCGGCAAGAGAGCCCTGTCGTGCAATACCTGACGAATTGCGTCAGCTTTGGCGTCGCCAGTTGTTACGATATAGCCATTTTGCACACCAGCAAGCGCTCGCAAGGTCAAGGTAATACGATCAGGCGGTGGCTTGGGCGAATCGTGTACGGCAGTTACCAGTTCATCGCGATCAGCAACTTCAGGCTGACCAGGGAAAAGCGATAACGTGTGGCCATCTTCACCCATGCCAAACCAAGCAAGATCGAATCGTGGCATATTATGTATTTGTGGCAACTTGGTAAGGGCCGCCGCATAGGCGCTAGCAGCGGGTTCAGCAGTGGCATCAGCAAGTGGCACCAGACGGTGCTCGACGGGAATATTGAGTGGGTTCAGGAGGGCTCGCGCAATCTGGCCCCAGTTATAATCAGGCGAAGCGGCCACCACGCAGCGCTCATCGCCAATCGCAAACCATACTTTTTGCCAGTCCAGCCGGCTACGGTATTGTTCAGCAATCAAAGCGTACGCCGCCAGGGGAGCTGTGCCACCGGCAAGCAGCCAAACGGCTTCGCCGTGTTCAGCAATCGCAGCCGCCAGCACCGAGCAGGCTTGCTCGGCCGCATACGCTGCCACTTCGGCTACATTTTTCTGAACTACTACGCTAGACATCTGAAAATAGTATATACTACTAACGAAGAATCTGTCTCGCATGTTCTTTTCAGTGCAGCGAGCATCGACCCCTGCATTTGGAAGGCACGTGCGAGACAGGCATAAATCGCTATAAAAGGAGAAATATGGCAGATTCAGAACTGTGTGATATTGGGGTGATTGGTTTAGCCGTCATGGGCCAGAACCTTATCCTGAACATGAACGACCACGGCTTTAAAGTTGCAGCGTTCAACCGTACCACAGAAAAAGTCGACGAGTTTTTGGCCGGGCCGGCGCAGGGTACACAGATTTTTGGTGCACACTCAATTGAAGAGTTTGTGGCCAGCCTAAAGAAGCCGCGCCGCGCCATGCTGATGGTTAAGGCAGGTGGTGCCGTGGACGCCGTGATCGAGCAGTTGCTCCAGTACCTCGAGCCAGGCGACATTATTATTGATGGCGGCAACTCGCTGTACACCGACACTGAGCGCCGCGTCAAATACCTCGAAGAAAAGGAAATCTTATTCCTCGGTACCGGCATCTCCGGCGGTGAAGACGGTGCCCGCCACGGACCGTCGATCATGCCCGGCGGCTCAACTGCTGCATGGCCACACGTCAAGGAATTATTCCAAGCCATTGCCGCCAAAGCGCCCGACGGTTCACCTTGCTGTGAGTGGGTTGGCGAAGGTGGCGCAGGTCACTATGTCAAGATGGTTCACAACGGCATCGAATACGGCGACATGCAGTTGATCGCTGAGTCATACCAGCTACTACGCGACCACGCGGGCATGTCTGCCAGCGAAATCGGCAACGTCTTTGCCGAGTGGAACAAGGGCGAGTTGGACAGCTACCTCATCGAAATTACTGCCGACATTTTACAGAAGACCGATGTTGATGGTGCGCCGCTCGTCGACCACATTTTGGACCGGGCCGGCCAGAAGGGTACGGGCGCTTGGACGGTCATTAGCGCCGCCGAGCTTGGCCAGCCAGTGTCGCTGGTGAGCGAGGCCGTTTTTGCCCGCTCGCTTTCAGCTCTGAAGGAAGAACGTGTTAGTGCTGCAGAAATTTTGGTTGGGCCAAAAGACCAAGCCAAAGCCGCAGACGCTGCCGCCTTTGCGACCACTGTTGGCCACGCCCTCTATGCTGCCAAGATCGTCAGCTACGCTCAAGGGTTCATGCTCCTGCGCGCCGCTGCTGCCGAGCACAACTGGAATCTCGAATACGGTAACATCGCACTCTTGTGGCGTGGTGGCTGCATCATCCGCAGCCGATTCCTCGGCGACATCAAGTCTGCCTACGACCGCGACCCAGCACTCAAAAACCTGCTGCTTGATTCGTTCTTTGCTGATGCTATGCAACAGCGCGAAAGTGCTTGGCGTGATGTTATTGTTGCCGCCGTTCAGGCCGGCATTCCAGTGCCCGGCCTCAGCTCCGGCCTGAGCTTCTACGACGGCTACCGCAGCGCAACCGTCCCGGCAAACCTCATCCAGGCGCAGCGCGACTACTTCGGTGCTCACACCTACGAGCGCACCGACAAACCGCGCGGCGAGATGTTCCACACCGATTGGATTGGTGACGGCAAGGAAATCGCAAACGCGGTGAGTAGCCACTAGATTCAGAAAAATCTCTTGAGCAAAAGAGCGATCCACGGGGGTCGCTCTTTTTGTCTATCGAGACGCGCCGATAACTTGTTTAACGTCAGTCAGATAAGCGTCTAGCTACACCCTGCGCAAGCCACTACTAAAAATGCTCGCGAATACGACTAAAGCTAAAATCCCAATCAGCCTCGGCCTTCTTGTGCGGATTAAAGATATCATCGGGGTCCATAATGCGCTTCGTCCGCTTGAACAGCTCAAGAATTTCCGGGCCGTACATTTCGCCGAGCCACGGCCCGCGTACCAAGCCATCATTATGTTCACCACTCAGGGACCCCTTATATTTCAGCACCAGCTGGTCCACCTCTTTCATAGCTGGGAGCAATTTGGCGCGGTCTTTCGGATCTTCTAGTTTCATTAAAGGAATAATGTGGAAGTTGCCGTCGCCCATATGTCCAGCCACCGTCGCCAACAATTCATATTTTTTGATAATTTTCTGCAGGCGCGGCAAGAACTCCACCAAATATTCTGGCCGCACGACGAGGTCATCAATAAACGGCGCCGTGTGCTTGTCTTTGACTTTGGAACGGAGCAGGTTAAAACTTTGGCGGCGCATCAGCCAAAACTTTTCACTCTTGGCTTCGGTGGGCGTTTCTTCCTGACCGTTAATTTCGTACCGCGCACGGTGGTGCTTGAGGTCGGTGTGCAAGGCGCGGATCTTTTGGCGCACCTCATCTTCGGTTTCGCCGTTAAATTCGACCATCAGGATAAGCTTCGGGATGCCGCGAAGTAGTTGCAGCCCATCAGGAATGAGGCTAAACAAAAGATGGATAAAGCGTTTGACGCCCAGTAATTTCAAAAAGCTGGGCATAAAGCGAATGCTCAGCCAGAGCGTCGCGTCGTCAAAACTCTCAAATGTCGCCGGATGATATGACAATACTTTCGGGATCAACTCACCCAGGTCATCCATGCCGCGCAGGAATAACACCAGCAAGCCAGAGTGAGGACGGGCAGGGACGAGCTTGAAATGAATGTCGGTTACAAAGCCAAGCGTACCCTGAGCGCCCACAATAAGCTTCGTCAGATCAAAAACGCCGGTTTCACGGTCCCACACGTTCCAGAGGTAATAGCCAGTTGAATTCTTGCTGACCTGCGGTTTTGCTGCCTTTATCTTATCGTAATTCGCCTCGATAAGGTCGTACACCTCTTTATAAACGCGCCCCTCGAAATCTTTCTGGGCCATCTTAAGCACTAATTCACGCTTGTTCAAAGGTTTCACGATACGTTCGACGCCGTCGGCAAATACAACGCTCAACTGCGTGACAAAGTTCTCAGTTTTCCCAAACTCCAGCGACTTCTCACCACCGGAGTTGTTATTCACCATACCACCAATCGTACAGAGGTCGCGCGAGGCAGGATAGCTCGGCATGAGCGCATGATGTTTGAGCGTTTCCTTTTCGAAGTCACGGTAAAACACGCCGGGTTGTGCATGCGCCGCAGCGGCCGTTACACTTTCAATCTTCGTAAAATGCTTGTTAAAATCGACGATGATCGAATCGTTAATCGCGCCTCCAGACATGTCGGTTCCGGCCGAACGCGCGGTCAAAGATAAACCAGGTGTAGTCTTTTTCTTCTCGGCCACAAGCGTCACCAGTTTTGTCACGTCACCAGCCGTTTTTGGTTTTACCACCAGCTGCGGCCGCATCTCAAACATCGAAGCGTCGTGGCTGTAGAAATCTAAAGCGCTGGCGCTATCATCTATTTCGCCAGCAAAACCGACATCCGCGAGCGCGCGCTTGATTTCATCCATATAAAAAGCATAACCATACACCTGAACGAAGGCAAGAAAAAAGTTCATTTTCCAGGGAAGAAGAGGTATAATCACTGCATGAATACAAAAGACACCACAGTGCTGGTGGTGGGCGGCGGTTTTGCTGGAGTGAAAACCGCGCTCGAACTCAGCAAAGAACGCAAACTCAATATTACACTCCTCTCTGACCGTACCGACTTGCGCTACTATCCTGCGCTCTATCACTCGGCCACCGGTGGCAAGCAAGCCCAGGGCAGTATTCCGCTCGAGAAATTAACTGCCGGTAAACGCATCACGCTCGCCCAAGGCCGTGCCGAAAAGCTCGACCGCAAAGCCAAAACCATCACCACCGCTGATGGCAAAAAGTATAAGTTCGACATTCTCATTCTAGCGCTTGGCGTTGTCACCAACTACTTCGGCATCGAGGGCTTGGCTGAGCATTCCTTCGGCATCAAGTCGTGGGAGCAAATCCAGGCTTTCAAGCAGCATATTCATGAGCAGTTCAATGGCAAGGACACCTCCGATCTACATTATGTTATTGTGGGCGGCGGCCCCACCGGCATCGAGCTGGCTTGTGCACTGCCAGAGTACCTCGCCGACATCATGAAGCACCATGGCGTAACCCGCAAGGTAAAGATCGAAATCGTTGAGTCTAACCCACGGCTGTTGCCGCGCTCTAACCCGGGCACATCCAAAGCTGTTATGAAACGTGCCGAGAAACTCGGCATTGAGCTTAACCTCGGCAAGGTCGTACAGAAGCTTACCCCAACCACGTTGACCGTCAGCGGTGAAGAAATCGCCACTGATACCGTCGTTTGGACAGCCGGCACAGGCAATAACCCGTTCTTTAAAGATAACGATTTTACCATCAACGAACGTGGCAAGGTTGTCGTTGACGGCTCGCTGCGCAGCGAAGAAGGTATCTACGTTCTCGGCGACAATGCCGCCACCCCTTACAGTGGTCTGGCCCAGATTGCCATTCATGATGGTCACTTTGCCGCCCACGACATCCTACGCCGCTTTAACAGCGAAGAGCCGAAAGCTTACAAAGTTGCCCCACCTATTACCGTCGTACCCGTCGGCCCACACTGGGCAGCAGTCGAATGGCGCGGTTTTGGCATTCACGGCTGGATCGGCTGGGTACTTCGCTTGGCTGCTGACTGGATCGGTTTCAAGGACCTCGAGCCAGTGTTGCCGGCCACTAAGCAGTGGATGTATGAGTTTGGCGGCGAAGAAGACTGCGCTACCTGCAAGAAGTCTGATTCATAACCCTCTCTCATTCTTGATACGTTAGGAGAAACTTTATGAAAAAAGAAAAATTAGGCCGCGCCGTGGGGCGGCTTACCGCACTGGGCCTTGGCGTAGCTGGCATGCTGGCAGCAACTCATCATCACAGTATAGCTCTTTCGACTGAAACCTGTGGCAGTACAACCCTAGAAGCGGTCGATTTTCCCCGAGATGCTCACACAATCCGGAACGTAGGCCAGTGCGCACTCGTACAGCCTGCGACTAGCACTGCGTCGCGGTCACCCTCAGAGGCACTCCTATTTCCTTTTGAATCGAAAGAAACAGCTATCGTTGTCTGCCAAGACACACAAGATAACTACGTAGATTTAAAGGTAAACGGCCTACCAATGACGGTACGTGTTAGCCCAAAGGCAGCGGCGACCATTGAACAGTCAGGTGGCGTACCGCAATGCGACTATAGAGCAGCAGACTATCGTGTGCCACAACTCACTGGTGCTAACCCAGCTATAGTGCCTCAAGGCTACTAATCTTCGTGATAAAACATTTGCTTGAATCCAGATTACAGGCATATCATTAAAATACAAAAAGAAGGGGGTTATTTTGCGGATCCAGAAGACTAATGCCAGTTCAGGTCAAGGCTCGAGTGAAATGCCAGAAAACAAAACCGAGGCAAACGAAGCAATCGGCCAAAGTCAGTAGATATTCGCTGGCTTCAAAAATGTAAGGAGGGTGTTGGTATGAAAGCTTTTCAAAGTGCTGGTTCTGGCGCAAACGAAACAATAGACGATAAAGTTCTAGAAAATGGCAGCACAATCGGCCAAGCACAGAGACAATAGGATGCGAGGATTGTCCATGCGGGCGAGGCAAAGTGCGGGAAACGGTGAAAACGATTCAATCAACTTAGACGAGAGCGCTGATATCGTCGGCCAAAGTCAGTAGCGGTCACCCTAGTATCGAGGGACTAATTGTCCATGGCGCAGCGCAAGCTGGATGAGTTGTTGGCGCAGCTTTTTTAGTGCCGCCATATCGTGACCAGCCGAAGAATCATAAAAGGTAGCCGTTGATAGTCTGCTGCCGTTATATCCATTCACGCGCCCACGAGTATTCCCGAAAAGCGTTAGATCACCGGGTGGCAGTTCTAGGTCGCTCAGAAACTTACGCTTTAGAAGAAAAACTTGCTCGCCGATAAGTGGCATAGTAAATCGTTGAAAATAATTGATCTCGTAGCGCTGAAAAGTGGTCAAGTTCTCATCAATAATCCGAATGCGGGTCTTTCTAACATTTTTATTATGGACCAGTGGGCGAGCCCAATATTGTTTACGCCGTTCCGCAGCCATTCGGGCGTAGGATTGATTAATTTTTCCCTGCATCCACGCTCTGGCCGATGAGTTTGTACCGAGCCCAATCTCATCGAGATCATACTCAGGCATTAACTCCAGGCGAAACAGATCACCCTCTATCTCACGGACATACTGATGATTGATGCGCTCCATTTGCGACCATTGGGTAAATGTCCGCGGAAAATACGGATCAGGTTCAAGATAGAATAAGTCCCCTGGCACGAATGTATGATAGCCAGTTCGCTCTGGTGCAATACCCAGTGGCAATACCTCATCCTGCATACCGGCAAGCGACCACCGGGGGAACAGAGCGCCGAGCACCAATGCACCCTTAAAAATATCGTTTGTCGCTGGAGGAAGGTAGCTGATAATGCTCGTTTTGATACCGAAGCGGAGGCCAAAATCTATAGCAACTCGAGCTGGACCAGCCGGCGGTGCCAGACGCTCTACACGTACAACACGACCAATGCGAATATCGAGATGCTGTAATTGCTCGTAGGTAAGCGTTCGTTTTGCAGGACGTCGCAGCGGCGGCTTAGGGAGGAAGGTGACGCCGGCATAGGTCAACGCCTGGACGGCATCTTTGGCAAAGGAAAAGGTCATCGTCTCGCCATAGCCATTCATACTACCGGAGGTCGTAACCTTTAAGGCACCCGGCTTATCCGTGCGCGTGAGCACTTCTTTTTGCGCGAACGGCCGCCAAGAGTCCGGGCTTGTGGCGGCCAGACGGTCAGAAGCGACGATTTGCAATGCAGTAAATGGACTTCTTGCGATGGTAGCAAAGCGTTCACCACCGCTCACAGGCGGCGTCACTGTCGTTGTAAAATAGCTACTCGCTTCAAAAATGCCCTGGACGATCTGAGCGCAGGGGACATCTTTAGCGTTGGCCAGCACCGCGACGATCAGCCCTGCCTGCGGATCACCAAACACCGCACTCGTACAGCCGGATATATGGCCGGTGTGCCCAATGACCCGCTGTCCGGCCATGGTTTCAAGCTTAAATCCCAGACCATACTGTGTTCCAGCATGCAAACCATGTCTCACTTCAGATTGGACCGAAGTCGCCGCCGCCCGCAGGTGAGCCGGCACGATACTCGCTCCGGAGCAGTAGTTTGCCATAAACTGACAGACATCTGCCGCCGTAGCAAATGCGCCGGCAACTGACGCGTATGCCCGGCGTGGACGTTTCGCCGTAAAGGCCGCCCGACCACCTTCGTAAGCGACCCCGTAGCCGGTTACGTAACGGTCGACGCGTGGGGCGTAGTCGGAAACGGTCGATCGTAAACCCATCGCCTCAACGACCATTTTTTGCACGAGATCGGAGAAAGCTATGCCGCTGGCAGCTTCAAGCGCCAACCCCAGCAATGCAAAGCCCAAGTTCGAATATTTGAGTGTTGCGTCTGTCGTGATCTGCGCCGCCAACACCGCCGCTCGAACCTGTTGCCGATCGGGGAAACGATGCTCATGCAACCAAAAATCAGCCTGCGGCATATCATGTTGCAAGCCAGTGCTGTGGCTAAGTAGCTGCTGAATAGTGATCCGTGCGAAGGCCGGATCAGAGTGCTGACTAAGCCAGGGCACATACCGATAAGCCGGAGCGTCTAGCTCAAGACGATTATCAGCCACCAAAAGCAATGCGCAGGTGGCCGTAAACAACTTCGAAATTGAACCGACCCCAAACAAGTGCTCGGGCGTCAACGGCTCTTGACTGGCAATATCTGCCAGCCCATACGCCTGTGAAAAAAGTAATCTCCCGCGGCGGGCAACCGCCACGCTAAAACCCGGCACGTCTACATGCATAGCGCGATAACCAAGCCATGCACCAAGAAAAGCAGTCAGCCGATCGTCGTCAGTCAAAGTAAGACCACCCCTCCTTTGGTCATATGAACCGACGTGCACATTTTGCATGTGGATCCATAATACACCCTACCGTCAAGATCTCAGCTTTATGGAATGGTCGGCAGGGAGCCTGCAAGCTGATACAATACCTGGCATGGGATTATTTGAGGATGCGTTTGATGGACTGAACCCTGCGCAGCGGCAGGCCGTGCAGCAAATAGACGGCCCGGTGATGGTCGTGGCAGGCCCGGGCACTGGCAAGACACAGCTACTGAGCGTTCGCGTTGGTGAGATTTTGCGCCGCGATCCAGGGTTACTGCCGAGCAATATTTTGTGCCTCACGTTTACCGATGCGGCAGCAGCCAACCTGCGCGAGCGGTTGGTGACGAAAATCGGCCTTGGCCAAGAGGGCTACCGCGTGGCCATTCACACTTTCAACTCATTCGGTGCCTGGATTATGGCGACCTATCCGGAATATTTCTTTGCCTGGCGCGAGGCGGCCACCGCCGACGAACTCGCTACCCACCGCATTCTTGAAGACTTGTTGCGAAAACTGCCCGGAAACCACCCGCTGGCAGCCCAGGGCGCAGACGGCAGCTTTTTTGCGCTCAAACGATTGCGCAACTTTATAAGCGACTGCAAGCGTGGCTATTTGCAACCTGATGATATTAGCGCGCTTCTCGACGCCAACGCGCAAACGTTTGAACTACTCACACCAATTATCCAAGAATACTGGCCGGTGGGACTCCGAGGAAAGGCCTCAGCTGAAGCAAGCCGCGCTTGCGCCGCCAAGCTACAAGCGGCGATCGAGCAGCTGAAGGTGCAAATACCCAGTGGTCTAACGCCGCTCAGCACATTAGTCGCACAGACGTTAACCGCGGCGATCGAAGAGGCCGATGAGCTTGCGCCAGCTGCCCAAACCAAGCCGTTTACCGCCTGGAAGAATGCCTGGCTAGAACTCGACGCGCAAAAACAGCCCATGTTTAAAGCCGCCACCAAGCAAGATCAGCTCCGTGCCAGCACGCGCTTGTACGAGCAGTACCAACAGGCCTTGAATGATCAGGGCCTGGTCGATTTTGATGACCAGATCATGACCGTCCTGCGTGCACTCGAACAACACGAAGCCTTGCGCCTCAACCTCCAGGAACGCTTTCAGTACATCATGATCGATGAATACCAGGATACCAACCGCGCGCAATTACGCATGGCGCAGCTGCTCACCGACGCCGCAGTGCATGAAGGTCGCCCGAATATTTTAGTCGTGGGCGATGACGACCAAGCAATTTACCGTTTCCAAGGCGCCGATATGAGTAACATTGGCGCTTTTCAGTCGTCGTACCGCGAACCAGTGGTAATTGTGCTCACCGACAATTATCGCTCCAACACCTCAGTGCTTGAAAGTGCCCGCAAGGTCAGCACGCAGATTGCCTTGAGTCTGGAAAAACAGAGCGGTGTAAACAAAGAGCTAACCGTACACGTTGAAAACCTCGGCGCCGGTGCAGGACTGCACGAATTTCAGCACGAGACAGCACACTACGCCTGGATTGCCGCCGAGATTAAACGCGCGATGACCGACCGACCCGAGCAAACCATTACCGTCCTGGCCCGTGAACGCAGCCAGCTCGACGCCCTCGTGCCGTATTTGCGCAGTCAAAGCGTGCCCATGGCATATGAACGGCGCGAACAGGTGCTCGACCAACCTCATGTCGCCTTACTTATCTCTCTGGCTAGGGCTGTCCACGCGCTGAGTGAAGATGAGCTAGACACCGCCAATGCATTACTGCCGGAAATTCTCAGCCATCCCATGTGGGGGATTGCGCCGAGCGAGCTGTGGCACATTGCCCGCGAGGCGCGCGACAACGGGCAGCTCTGGTTCGATGTCATCTTTGCAGAAGAAGAAAGTACGCCACTGCGGCGCGTAGCTGACTTTTTGTTTGGCCTCAGCCAACGAGCCGCGGCACTGCCATTGGAGCAACTACTCGACTTGCTGATCGGCATTACCGGCGAGCAAATCGACAAAGACCAGATGATCTCGCCGTTTAAAGAGCACTACTTCAGTGCGGAGTTGCTGAACGAGCAGCCCGAAACCTACCTAACGCTTTTGTCGCACTTGCGCACGCTGCGACGACACTTGCGCACCTACCAGCAAGGGAGTACTGACGTTTTGCGCTTAAAAGATCTCGTACAATTCGTCAACGCATGGCAGCGTGCGGGCCTCACTATGGTCGACAAAGCTGCACACCGCGAAACAGCCCACGCCGTGCAGTTGATGACCGCACATAAAGCAAAAGGCCAAGAATTCGACACGGTGTTTGTCATCGCCCTCGAAGACGACATTTGGGACAAACGGGCAAGCTCCAGCCGTTTTACGTATCCGCCGAACCTCGCCGAAATTAAACCCAGCGACAACGACGCCGATGATGCGCTACGCTTACTATTTGTCGCCATGACTCGCGCCAAGCAAACGCTACACCTCTGTTATTTTAAAGAAGATGAGGGCAGGGGGTCACACCAGCCGTTCGCGCCGCTTTTGGCCGTAAGTCTCGAACCCGACCAGCCACCTGTAACACAAGACAGTACCGCGCTGGTAGCGCAATACGAAGCCGCGTGGACCACGCGCCACGTCAGCGTCGATCACGCCACTAAGCAGCAACTCCTCGAACCGCTACTGACGAATTACCGTTTGAGTGCTACGCATTTTACCTCGTTCCTGGATGTCACCCGCGGCGGCCCGAGTTTTTTCCTGACGCAATGCTTGCTTGGCTTTCCGCAAGGCACCAACGCCAACGCTAGTTTCGGAACGGCGGTTCACCGTACCCTGAAGCGAGCACACGAAATGGTCGCCAACGGCGAAACGCCAACCGTCGACCAACTCGTGGGCCATTTTAGCGCCGAGCTCCAACGTCAGCCGCTGAGCGCGCACGACCTTGCTCAGTTTTTGCAGCGTGGCGAGGAAAGCTTGCGCGCCTTTCTCGCCGTCGCGCTTCCTGGCTTTTTGCCAGAACAAAAGACAGAGGTCGATTTTGCCTACGAGCACATTATGCTCGGCGAAGCACGGCTCAAGGGCGTGCTCGATCGCATGGATTTCGATCCTATCGGCAAGCTCGTCGAAATCTCTGACTATAAAACCGGACATGCCTACAGTAAGTGGGAATTACCGGCCAGCAGCAAACAATTTGAGCGCATCAAGCTGCACCATTACCGACAGCAACTACTTTTTTACGAACTTTTAGTAAATAAGTCGGAGACTTGGGGCAAACACGGCTGGCAGGCAGGGCGTAGTTTACTGCGATTTGTTGAGCCAGATCAGTATGGGCATATCAAATCCCTAACTTTGGAAGCCGAAGAAGCAGAACATATGCGTTTACAGCTACTCATCCAGGCCGTGTGGCAAAAAATCATGGCGCTCGATTTTCCCGACACGAGCGAATACGCACCTGACCTCAGTGGTATTCAAGCCTTTGAAGATGCATTACTCGCAGAATACAATGAGCAAATAGCATAGCGGCCAGGCCAGACATTTTCGGGAATCGTTTCTACGGCGTAATCTGCGTCATATACCACATTGCAGCCTGGTTGCGCGAAAACTCGTCAGCAGTCTTACTGGTCAGCTCAACGACAAACGCTGGCCAGCCGAGTTTGTCGTGCAGCCAATCCTCGAATGCGCCGGTCGTACTGTAGTCAAAAGTGTTACCGATGGCGTAAGTCGGGATGGCCTGGTATTTCGCTTTGCTAGCATACGTTGCGGCCAAACTGTCGGAATCGCCCGCGTCGTTTGCTTCAACGACGCCCGCCGCACTATGATAGGTGAGCACAAATCGCGGATGAACACGCTGCACATACGCTGCCAAGGCTTGCGATTCAGGTTCAGATAATGGACTCGGGCCACCGTCATTGGTGCTAGCGCCGCCCGGTTCAGTGACGGTTTGTTGCCAGTTATTGGAAGGGAAGTTGCGATTCAAGTCAATATTGTGCGCGTTGATTCGCGTGTTCGCGGCCACGCCATCAGGGTTAATCTGTGGAATGACTACAATAGTTCGGTTCGCAGGAACCTTGTCCGGCGAAGCTTTCAGAGCGGCAATCCAGTCATTGAGCATCGCAGCCGTGTTACTTTCATTGCCGTGCGTTGCGCCAATGTACAGTACCAAGCTCGAGCCACTGCCAAACTGATATGCCGTCATCGGCCGGCCAAGGACTGATGTACCGATACTAAAGGTCGTGTAGCAACGAGCGCGAAATTTATAGCTCCAGTTTGAATTGCCACCAACGCCATAGATATTTTGCAGCGTATTCGTCAGTTGTACCGTCACCTGCGCGCATAATGGGAAATTGGCCGCGGGCTTGATGAGAAGTTTGGAACCGCTCACTTTTACGGTCGCGTTTTGCTTATTCCCATTCACCGATACCGTTACCGCAGGAGTATCGTCCTGCGAAGCCAGCAAAGCCTGATCAAAGGAAAGCGTGAGCGAAGCATCAATGGGCACGTCGTTCGTACCAACACTCATGCCGGTAACTTTTGGACCACCGGAAGTTTTAAAGGCAAGATCATAGGGAGCCTCTAACGCGCTCGTATCAGTTGCCGTTACCGCACCAATGTGTAGGTCGAGGTCCGCGCTGCGCGGCAGAGCACTGGCAAATTTCACCGTGATGGTTGAACCGCTAAAAGTGGTTGTCACGGCCAGTGGGCTGCCGTTCTTCACCCCAAGCGTCACATCACTCACCGTGCCGAGCGGCTTATCGGTTTGCAGCGTGACTTGCTGCGGCTGATCATAGACCATCGTGCCAGCCGCAATGGAACTTTGTGTAATCTTCGTAGCTGAAATCGTCTGAATCTGCTTCGTAACAACGGCCGCAACAACCTTACCGTGGAATGTACGGCCAACGCTTGCTTGATAGTCAGCGCCGTACCCCAATTTCAGGGGCGCTAAGTTACAAGCCAGGTCAACGCCTTGCGCCACACACGGCGCTTGTGCGTCATTTGCCATAATGGCATAGCCGAATGTCTTATCGGCAGCACTCAGCCGAAAATTGGCAGGCCGAGCGAGGGGAATGGGATGGATACCGAAATCATTTGCACTGCTCATGACTGGATACGCACCGGTCGCGACTCGCAGGGGCTTTGCAAAAAAGAGCCAGTGCTCGCTTCCAGAGACGGTCGCACTGGCTGTAGGTGCCATAACCGGCGTGGCGCAAACCTTAGTGGTGAAGATCGGCGTATGACCAATCGACCATGCCACCGGCCGGTGCAGCGCAAAAGCTCCGGCGTTATGGTCCTGGGACCAGCTCGGAAAGAGTTTGAGGCTGCTCGTACAGCTGGTGCCCGCGGCATATGAAAACCGAATTGTCTGCGGTGCCAGCAGTGAGATAAGCGTCAGAATGAGCAGCACTGTCAAAAAGCCGATGCTCGCCCACAAAAAATAATCTGACTGGCGTAAACGGTGCACTACCCGTTGCAAACGAGCAAAGCGCCCTGCTATCGCAAAGCGCTTCACTATGAGCCGCTTTTGTCTACCGCCTGTCTGACTATCCATGTTGTTACGTACAGTATACACAGCCATAGACAGCCGCCCAACTGCTTAAAGAGCGTTCGCCGTAGGCAGTGATTCGGTTCGAGATTAATCTGGGAATCGCCTAAAGCCAAGACACGCTCCTGAGGATAGAAGCAGGCGTCGAGCGAGGCGACATGCCCGTATGGGTAATAGAGCGCCACAATAAGTGGCTTGCAGCAAAAAACGGGACGTGCCATGGCACGTCCCGTTTTTTATAAAACTACAGAACTACTTCTTCTTTTTGCCGGTGGTAGCCGCAGCAACTGTCGAGGCTTCGACTGGCGCTGGCGCAAACAAGTAGTTGTATAAGTTGAAACCGATTACCGAGCCAACTACCGGACCGAGTACGTAGGTACCCCAGCCCCATGCGCGCACGCCAAGGGCGACTGCTGGGTTCAATAGGCCTGATGAGGCCATTGAGGCGACCATGATGCCAAGGATGATAGTGCTACCGAGCGCAGCGGCAGCCTTGCTGTTTTCGAACTTCTGGAAGACCACAGCCGCCCAGGCGAGGCTAAATACGAATGTACCTGCCGCTTCGCCGACCATAACACGACCGGTAAAGTGACCCGTGTTTGGCCAGTGCATGTTGGTAAAGTAGCCGTAAAGTGCGTAGGCCGCCCAAGCGCCGAGCAACTGCGCAGCTACATAAACGGCTGCCTTTTTGTAGGTAACTTTACGAACCGACCACAGGCCGAGCGTGATAGCTGGGTTCAACTGCGCGCCAGAAATGCCGCCAAAGAACAGCGTGACACCGGCAATCGTCAAGCCCACCGCAAGCGACACAAAGTACGGAATACCTATAGTCGAACGACTCACCGCCAACACAACTGCTGTTAAAATTCCCGTACCCAAAAACTCCGCCACTACCATGGCGACTTTTCTTCTTCCTAACATGACCCCTCCTCGTGAATAGTTATTATGCCTAGCGTAGCGCACCGGTACCTCTTTGTAAAGGGGTTGCTCAAGTGCTGCCGTGGAATCTGCGGATACCAATACCCCAGAGCTCATGTCAGCCGGCGTCCTGCCTGCGTGAGAAAACGCACCGAACGCCCAAGGGCACAGCTTCATACTAGATTAGATGGAAAGAAATTCGCCAGGAGCGAAAAGAGACAGGAGAGCCGCAATAGTTTTTGCCGAGACCACTTCCCTCGACGCGTTACTAACGAGACACTTGGCAGAGGCCTGTCGCCAATCACCGGCCGCAGCCCTAGGTGCAAGGATCATGGCAGGCGCTCTCTTTCCTGACAATGACGAGAGTCAAAAAGCCTTCCTCGCAGGCTTTGCTTTCACTTCTGCCGTACAGGCCCATCTCGATCAAACTCGCGCACTCGAGAATCTTTTTATCGCATCTCCAGGTGAGTTCGGTGCACCACCAATTACAAAAATAGAATAATATTACGTTTTATTCGTTGAGCGTTGGCGGCGGCGGAGCGTCGCGACCTCCAGACGTACTGCGTGGCGGTCGATGAGTGCTTGCGCTTTCTCGAGTTCGATCTGTGTCTTGGCTTCGCGCCGCAATCGTTGGGCTTCGTCGCGCGCTTTCTTAACCTCAGCTTCGCTAATTTCGTCACCGTGGGTAGCTTCGTCGACGAGCACACGAACGCCTTTGCTGGTCACCTCCAACACACCCCCGTAAGTAGCGTAGTGCTCGAGGTGATAGTCTGGGTCGCTAGCTTTGCGACGAATGGTGATGACACCCGGCTTGAGCAAGCTAAGTAGCGGCTCGTGATGGGCAAGCACGGTAATCTGCCCGTCAGCTGTGGGCAAAATGACCGAGTAGGCTTCAGCGCGGAATTTTACGCCGTCGAGGGTTACGAGTTCAAAGTTCATGCAGCCTCCGCAGTCGGCTGTTCGATAACTTCGCCGTATTCAAGCACCCTGTCGAGTTCTCTCAGAATCAGATAGATCTCAGCCTCCGACCTTCTTTTTGGAAGATCTTCGGGCGTGAAACGATAGGTATCGAGAGAAGAAGTGTTCCTTCTGTCAGACTCCTGCGAGCTCATATTACTTTACCTCGCTAATCTCACCCTTAAGATAGAACGCCGACTCCGGCTTGGTGTCGTGTTTGCCGTCCAAAATCTCACGGAAGCCCTTGATCGTTTCCTTGAGGCTGACGTACTTACCGGGGTTGTTGGTAAAGATTTCGGCCACATAGAATGGCTGGCTCAAGAAACGTTGCACACGGCGGGCGCGAGCCACGGTCAGTTTGTCTTCGTCACTCAATTCTTCCATACCCAGAATCGAGATGATGTCCTGGAGGTCCTTGTAGCGCTGCAAAATACGCTGCACTTCGCGGGCTACCGCGTAGTGCTCTTCGCCAACGATCTCGGGGTCGAGGATGGTTGAGCTAGAGTCAAGCGGATCAACTGCCGGGTAAATACCGAGGTCGGTCAGCGCGCGGTTCAACACGATGGTCGAGTCAAGGTGGCTAAAGGTCGTTGCCGGAGCTGGGTCGGTAAGGTCGTCGGCAGGGACGTACACAGCCTGGACGGAGGTAATCGAACCCTGACGAGTCGAAGTGATGCGCTCCTGCAAGGCACCCATTTCTTGCTGCAAGTTCGGCTGGTAACCGACGGCTGATGGCAAGCGGCCAAGCAGGGCAGAAACCTCAGAACCGGCCTGAGTAAAGCGGAAAATGTTGTCAATAAACAGTAGGACGTCTTTACCTTGGTCGCGGAAGCCTTCGGCAATCGTCAGACCCGAGAGGCCAACGCGCAAACGTGCCCCTGGTGGTTCGTTCATCTGGCCAAAGACTAGCGAGGTGTTCTTGAGCACGCCCGACTCAGCCATTTCGTGGTAGAGGTCATTGCCCTCGCGGGTACGCTCACCAACGCCAGCGAATACTGAGTAGCCACTGTGGAACTTGGCGATGTTGTTGATCAGCTCCTGAATCAGCACGGTCTTGCCGACGCCGGCGCCACCGAACAAGCCAACCTTACCACCTTTCACGACAGGGGCAATGAGATCGATAACCTTAATACCAGTCTCAAGAATCTCGATCGAACCAGATTGTTCTTCCAATGTAGGTGGTTCTTTGTGGATTGGGGCGCGCGTTGTAAAGCTGCCGCCGAGGCCGTCAATCGGCTCGCCGATGACGTTGAACATGCGACCCAACGTAGCGTCGCCAACTGGCATAGAAATTGGGGCGCCAGTGTCTTCTACTGATTCACCGCGCTTCAGCCCATCGGTACCACTCAAAGCGACCGTGCGAACGACTTCTTCGCTCAAGTGCTGAGCAACCTCGAGTAGTAACGTCTGCTTGTTGAGGGTAACCTTCAGAGCGGTGTTAATTGCTGGCAGCTTGCGGCCGCGGAACTCGACGTCCACCACCACGCCAACCACCTGCACGACGGTGCCGTGTGTTGTTTTGGTCTTAGTCTTTTCTTCTTTTGTTGCCATCATATGTCTCCTACTATTTCGCTGCCTAAATTGTCACTTTACTACCGAAATCTACCAATCCGCATCTCTCTCGGTTATTCCCAAACGGCCAAGGAAATCAGGAATTGTTTCTCCTAGAGAGCTAGCACCCGTATCCTGTGGCGCCTCGACCAAACCTTCCAGTCCGGGAGCTGCTATTTGATCAGCGGCGAGCGGCGCCTTTAGCTGAAGATCCTCTCCTGGTAAGTCATTACTCGAACGAATCTCCCCACTCATTTCATAGCCTCCGCACCACCGGTAATCTCGGCCAACTCCTGGGTAATTGCCGCCTGGCGCGCGTTGTTATACGCCAGTGTCAGATCGTCGACCAGGGAAGTGGCGTTGTCGGAAGCGCTCTTCATGGCCAGCATGCGCATCGAGTGCTCGCTGGCTACCGCGTCTAATAACGCTTGGTAAATCTGCGATTCGAGCAGACGCAAAGTTGCAAATTCAACCAGGGCGTCCAGGGATGGTTCGACTTCAGCGTGTTTCAGCTCGTCTGAAACCTCGACTTCGTCAAAGCCGGCTGGCAGCAGCTGCTGAACTTGCACTTGCTGCACCACTGTCGAAACGAATTTAGTGTAGATAAGTTCGACTTTATCGACTTCATTAGCTGCAAACAGAGCAGCAACTGTGGTCAGAATTGGGCGAAGCTGATCGGCGTCAGGGTGGTCGGGCAGCTCCTGAAAGACTGCTTCGACAGCGAGGCCTACTACACGAGAAGCGCTGTTCGCTACCTGACGGCCGACACACACAATCGCTGTTTTGATGCCGGCGTCACGATCCGCTTGTACTTCTTGCAACATGCGGCGAATCACGTTGGCGTTATAGGCACCCGCCAAACCACGGTCGCTCGTCACAACAATCAAAAGACGGCGCTTCACCGGGCGTGGCATAAATAGCTGAAACTGTTCGCCGTTAGCCGCAATGCGCAAGCTACTCAAAATTTCCCGGGCCAAGAGCGCATATTCGCGCGGCTTGTTCACGACATCTTGAGCCCGCCGCAACTTGCTGGCCGCAACCAGCTGCATGGCGCGTGTAATCTGCTTGGTATTCTTTACCGAGCCGATCCGGTGCTTAATCTGCTGCCGTGATGCCATGGGTTAACTACTCCTTGGCCTTCGCTGGTTTTTTGCTGGCTGCGTATGAATGCGCGACCTGCTCGGCGACTTTTAGGACGGTCTTTTCGAGTACTTCGTCGGGTTTGTCGCCCTTGTTCAAGCTCTTCATGACGTCTTTTTGGTCAGCTTCGAGTGCGGCAATCAACTCAGCTTGCGCGTCTTTCACTTTGGCAGTAGGGACTTCATCAAACGCGCCCTTGGTTGCAGCCATAACACTAACAGCCTGCTCGGCAATGCTCAGCGGGCTATACTGCTTCTGCTTTAGGAGTTCGGTTAGGCGCTGACCGCGGTCGATACGCTGTTTCGTTTCAGCGTCCAGGTCGGTCGAGAATTGTGAGAAGCTGGCCAGTTCACGGTACTGGGCGAGGTCAAGACGAAGCCCACCGGCCACGCTCTTAATCGCCTTGGTCTGGGCCGAACCACCCACACGACTCACACTCAAACCAACCGAGATAGCCGGGCGGATACCCTGATAGAACAGGCTTGTCTCGAGGAAGATCTGACCGTCGGTGATTGAAATGACGTTGGTTGGAATGTAAGCTGAGATGTCGCCGGCCTGGGTTTCGATGATCGGCAGGGCAGTCAATGAGCCGGCACCGAGGTCGTCAGACAACTTGGCAGCGCGCTCAAGCAAGCGTGAGTGCAAGTAGAAAACGTCACCTGGGTAGGCTTCGCGCCCTGGTGGGCGGCGGAGCAGCAGCGACATCTGGCGATAGGCCACCGCGTGCTTAGTAAGGTCATCATAAATAATCAAGCCATGCTGGCCGTTGTCGCGGAAGTATTCACCCATGGCGCAACCAGCGTACGGTGCCAAGTACAGAAGCGGCGCAGGGTCGGCAGGGCTGGTAGCCACGACAATAGTCTGGTCCATCACGCCTTCACGCTTCAAACGCTCCACCAAAGCGGCAACTTTAGAAGATTTCTGGCCAATCGCCACGTAGACGTTAATCACGCCGGTCTTTTGGCGGGCCTGGTTGATCATGGTGTCGATGGCAATAGCCGTTTTACCGGTTTGGCGGTCACCGATGATCAGCTCACGCTGGCCACGACCAATTGGCACCATGGTGTCGATGGCCAAAATGCCAGTCATGAGCGGTTCATGAACGCTCTTGCGCTCCATAACACCAGGTGCCTTGCGCTCAATCAGACCACGTTCTTTGGTTTTGATCGGACCTTTGCCGTCTAGCGGGCGACCGAGCGGGTCGACTACGCGGCCAACCAGCTCAGGGCCGATCGGCACGTCAAGGACCCGACCGGTCAAAGTCGCCTTAGCACCAGCGACAACTTTTGCGTCGCTGCCCATAAGCACAGCACCGATTTCGTCTTCGAGCAAGTTCAAGGCGAAAGCTTCTACCGAGCCACCGTCTGCGGTTTCAATCTGGACTACTTCGTTGTAGCCAGCGCCATGCAGACCATAAATTGCCGCCACACCATCACCCACACGGGTTACGATACCGGCTTCTTCAAGGCCTTTGCTCGCGCGCAACTGCTCGATAGCGGTCTTGAGCTCGCCAGCCAGTTCCTGTATTTTCAAATCACTCATTATTTCGTCCCTTCGTGAGTCCCTTAGATCGCCGCCAATTGCCGCAAACGCGTGCGAATACTGATATCAAGTGCACTGTCCGGTGTCCGTGCTTGCAAACCACCGATCAGCGACGGATCAAGCCGCTCATCGAGCTCGACATGCTTCGCACCGGTTGCGTCACGAAGCGCCTTGGTAAGATCGGTACGCAAAGCGTCGCTGAGTTTGCGAGCACTCGTGACCATCGTAAGTAAGTGGCCGTCGTGGACATACAGCTCGCGGGCAATGTCGTTTAGTAAGAGGTCGGCGTCAGCGGTCAGATTCTGGTCAACCAAATATGCAGCCAAAACACGCATCCAATGCACACGGCGAGCAGGCTCGGCCAATAACTTCTCGGCAATCGCCCGAGAGATAATCCGGCGCGAGTACTTGGCCATTAGCCACGCTCCTCAGCGAGTGCAGTTTTAATCAGGCCAGCATCTTTGCGGTCATCAATTTTCTCGTCGATGATGCGCTCGGTAGCCAGCGCCACCAACTTGATCGTCTCTTCTTTGAGCACCGTCCGTGCTTTGGCAATGTCAGCCTCCAGCTGCGAGTGCGCGTCTTTGACGATTTGTTCGCCGCGCGTCTTGGCCTTAGCCTCAGCGTCGGCAATCATCGCGGTGGCTTCTTGGTGGCTGCGCGCAATAATCTCGTCAGCTTCCTTGCGGGCATCAGCCAGCAAGGTCTCAATCTTCGCTTCGGCTTTTTCGAGCGCTTCCTGCGACTGCTTGGCTTCTTTTAGACCAGCTTCAATTTGGCTGCGGCGGTCGTCAATGGCTTTGATCAGCGTTGGATACACATATTTCTTGAGCACCAACACGAGCACCACAAAAGCCAGCCCCTGTTCGATGAACAGCTGCCCGTTCAGACCCAGGGCTTGTAGGAGTCCGGGTGAGCTCGTAGTTGCGGCAATGGCTTGTATCATGCTTGTCGTTCTTTCTTATTACTTCAAGAACTTAGCAATCAAGGCCACGACCAAACCGATGATAGCCAGGGCGTCCACGAAGGACATGGCCAAGATCATCAGGGTACGAATTTTGCCGAGGGCTTCTGGGTTGCGGCCAGCAGCCTGTACGGCGCCTGCGCCGACGAGGCCCAAGCCGATACCACAGCCCGCAGCGGCAATCGCGTAGGCCAGTGCAAATGGTAATTGATCCATGAAAATAACTCCTTTTACTTTAACTTTCAGCCGGTTGCTGTTTCTGCTTTTTGGCCCCAGCCCGAGGCGCATGAGCATCGTCACCATGCCCATCTGCTTCAGCCTGCGGCAAGCCCAAGCTAATAAACGCAACCGTCAACATGAAGAATACATACGCCTGGACGGCGCCAACAAATAGCTCAAGAATGTAAAACAGCGGAAGGGCAAGCGGCGCAGCCCAGCTGGCCAAGAAACCAATGACGGCCAGTAGCACCTCACCACCGAATACGTTACCAAAAATACGCAAGGAAAGCGCCAGCGTACGCGAAAATTCCGCGACGATTTCCAACGCACCTTCAAAACTGTGCAGCGGGTCTTTGAACGGGCTCACCAAGTAGCGGCGAATGTTGCCAAAGAAACCATGGCGGCGAATCGCCCACACCTGGGCAGTACCCATCGACAAAATCGCCAGAGCAAAGGTGGTGTTCATGTCTGCTGCGGCTCCACGGAACATCGCCACGTGGTGATAGGTGAGCGCATCACCGGTGAATGGTAGAATACCAAGCCAGTTGTTGATCAAAAAGAAGAGAAAGAGGGTAATGGCCAGCGGCATGACCTTGAGCGCCACCGCGCGGTCGCCAATCACTTCAACGGTAGTGTCGTACAGGCTTTCGAACATCCACATAACCATGTGCATCAAACGGCCGCGGCCGCCTTTTTTGACCTGCCGCTTTGCCGTAAAGAGCACGGCCAGGATGACGGCGATACCGATAACACTCAGTAATTGTGAGTTGGTCACTATAAACGAGCCGATATGAAAGACGGCTTCGGGCGCAACGCTGACCTTAGGCTGTTCCATGGCGAAAGCAATCATTTGTTGGCTCCGTTCAAGCGATCAAGCTGGAGTCTTACCATCCAGGCAGCAATACCGAACCCGACCAAAACGCTCACTAAGGTCAGCCACGGCTTTGTGCCTAAGTGGCGATCCAGCCAAATACCACCGGTGGTCATCAAAAGAACCGGCGTAGCCATGCGCCACGTGGTATCCAAAAATTGTACGGCCAAGCCACCGAGCCCAAATCCGGGTTGTGCACTCTTCGCCTCAGAGGTCGTTTGTATCGCGGCCTGTTTCATCTGTTATGTTGATTATACCAGAGAGGGGAGAGACGGCGCAAGGCATTTTACGCTCACAGCAAGCCAGACCCGCACGTGACAGACCGTGCTACAATATATGTATGAATAAAACAGTCATTATATATAGCGCGGATTGGTGCCCGTTCTGCCATACCGCTATGGATTATTTGGACAAGCTCGGCGTGAAATACGAAGAGCGCGATGTCGATTCCGACCGTGCCATCGCCGAAGAATCGGTAAAGAAGTCCGGCCAGACCGGCATTCCGGTACTCGATTTTGACGGAACAATCGTGGTCGGTTTTGACCGCCCAAAGATTGACACCGCTTTGAAAGACAAGGGCTTCGTTAAATAGTCTGATCGTCCCCATGCCAGGTGATAAAAATTACATCACCTTCCAGCAATCCTATTTACACTGAAGATACAGCGTAAATAGGGGAGTTCTATGACGCAAAGGAAACCAGAGACATCTGCACCACCGGTGCAGCTAGGGATAGACGGAGATTTTACCGATCAAGAGGGACGAGACGAGCGACTCGCCCCTCTTTTTTATCTACTAGACAACAAGCCAGGTATACTCGTCGACGTCCTGGGCCTAGCAATCAAGAATGGCCCTACTGTAGCCTGGCTCAGAGAGGCCAGCGTGGCCCTTGCGGCGGCGGCTCAGGCACTCTCGCACTCAGATACCCACGCTATTACACTCGACGAAAGAACTGCCGCGGTAGCACGCGAAAAACTAGCAATTCATAGCCGCAATGGTGTTGAATACGACAGTTCAGTCATACAGCTTGCGGCGATAGCAGGGGAAGCTGCTGTTCGAGGAATCGTCTTCGATGAGTCGGTGTTGCCGCATTTCGACCCTGACGTATCGCCAGCGATGCCGTTGGCCGCATAAACTTGTGAGATTATAAAGCATCCGGACTTTGCCAATAGTACAGCGACAGCACGACGCCCGATACAGCTGCTCGCATGATGTCTATGCTCAGCTGGATTTTTACTAAGAAAAGCATTTGCAGTTTACGGGAGCCTGTGTTTATATGGTGCCCATGCTAAATATGACACGTGCACGCAAACAGCTTTTTATGCTGACCCTAACACTGATAATCGGGTTATTGGTTCGTCAGTTGCACTTGCTCAACCACGCCAAACAAGCCAGTCAAACTGCGCAACCGGGGCTGTACGCCATCGACCATTTTATCGATGGGGATACAATCGCCGTCAATATGAACGGCAGCGTGCAATCGGTACGATTTATCGGTGTTGATACACCCGAAACACACCGGCCAAACACGCCAGTGCAATGTTACGGCCCACAGGCAGCGGCGTTTACCAAGCAGCTCATCGGCAAAAACCGCGTTCGTTTGGAGGCTGATAGCCAGAGTGACAGCAAAGATAAGTATGGCCGCCTCGTTCGCTACGTATATTTAGAAGACGGACGGAACGTCGACGAGCTACTCGTGCAAAATGGCTACGGCTTTGCATATCTCTACTATCCGTTCTCGCTTTCGTCGCGTTTTGCCGCCGATCAAGCAAGCGCGCAAGCTGCGCATCGTGGGCTCTGGGGAGCTTGCCATCCATACCAAGAGTCAAATAGCCGCTGGCAAACTGAGCCGGAATAAGTGAACTAAAGTGATTCCGAGACAGGGCTGACCCGCGGTTGTACCGAAGTGCGCCAAATGTAGCCGAATGAAAAACGCTCTCGGGTTGGGTCATAGCCGAGAAAGAGCACACGGATCGGCACGTAGACCAGTAGCACGAAAATGGCCATCGGGTACATAAGCCTACGGCTATTCAGCCCGTGCGCAGCATAAGTCCTTGGGCCAGACCACGTGTAGGTATAAAAATCCCGAAACGGCGCCGCTGCTTGGCGCGGCACGATCGTGGCATGTAATTCTGACGCAAACCCCAGCCGACACCCATCTTCGGAGAGATGTGCAGCAATGTCCAAATCTTCAGCAAACCGTCGTTCAGCACACAAATGATCGCGCACCTTCAGCCACGCGCTGCGCCGCATCGCCATATTTACGCCATACAAAAACAACTCGCCGCGCTTCTGGCACCGTTGTGCTAGAAAACCCCGATACCACGTATCGATACGATCAAAGACTTTTCGCAAACCGATATCTCTATACGACACAATGCCACTGACCGCATCTAAAGCCGGTTCGCTGAACAATTGTAACGCCTGAATCGTCCAATCTGGCGCGAGTATCGTATCACCGTCAGTGCGAGCGATAATGTCACCAGTAGCAGCATTAAAACCAGCGTTACGTGCAAAAAACACTCCTTGGCGAGGCTCCCGCAGCAGACGCACAAACGGATAGGATTCAGCGATCGCCGCCGTATCATCGGTAGAATTGTTATCCACTACGATCACTTCAAAAAACGGCACCTGCTGCGCCGCAACCGCATCAAGACACGCGCGCAAGTACGCCTGCTCGTTGTATACTGGGATTACTAAGCTAATTCGCAAAGGCCGTTTCACTGCACCCATTTTACACCATGTGCCAAGTGTCTCGAGATGAGACTCCAAGAATTTCAAGGGAATAGTCAGCCATCACGCTTTCAGTTGACACGTAATTACTCGCGGTGACACATAACACATGAACACAAGCTTCTTCAAACAACTCCCTCGAAAAATCATCACCTGGCCGGCACGATACTGGCGGCGCGGCCCCTGGCACAAAGTTGCCAGTGTCGTTGTCGTAATCCTTTTGCTCACCCTTGGGACTATGTACGGCATCGCCCGCTGGTACATCTGGAGCGAGCACAGCAAGCCATTAACGCTCGGCGCTACCTTCGTGCCCGATTACGCCCAGAGCCTCGGCGTCGACCCCAAAAAGACGATGGACGCGCTGATCACCGATCTGCACATCAAGCAATTCCGCTTGGTGAGTTATTGGAGTGACATGGAGCCCACGCCCGGCCACTACGATTTTTCACAGCTCGACTGGCAAATGCAAAAAGCTGAAGCGGCGCACGCCAGTGTGACGCTAGCCGTCGGACTACGCCAGCCGCGCTGGCCGGAATGCCATATGCCCAATTGGGCAGCGAGCGAGCCACCTTCTGTTTGGCAGCCGCAACTGGAAAACTTTATGACGGTCGTGGTCAATCGCTACAAAAATTCGCCGAGTTTGCACGCCTACCAAGTAGAGAATGAGTACTTTTTGCAAGGCTTCGGCACGTGCACCGACTTTAGTCGCCAGCGACTCGTAGACGAATATAATCTGGTCAAGCGCCTCGACCCGCAGCACATCGCTATCGTTGGCCGTAGCAACAACGCCCTCGGCACCCCCTTGGGCCAGCCGCAACCCGACGAATTTAGCATTTCCATCTACAAACGTGTCTGGGATGCTGCATTCACGCACCGCTACCTTGAGTACCCATTTCCAGCCTGGTACTACGCTTTTCTGGCCGGGGTTCAAAAGATCACAACCGGCAAAGATATGGTTATTGGCGAATTACAGGCTGAGGCGTGGCCGCCACACGGACAAGGCATTGCCCAAACCATCCTGGCCGAACAAAGTAAGTCGATCGACGCCCAGCGTCTCAAAGATCGCTTCGAATACGGCAAAGCCACCGGCATGAAAACCATCGACCTCTGGGGGGCAGAGTATTGGTATTACCGCTTACAAGTTCTGCACGACCCCTCGCTATGGAACGTCGCCAAGAATGCGTACGCAGAGAAATAAATCCCGCCCGCTTGCAAGGCCGCAACCATAAAAATCATTGACAAAAATTGACACAGCGCGGCGCAGTGTCGTAGAGTGGAATAAAGCATAAGGGGAGGGTATATATGAGCGTTACCGCTCGTTGAGATGATATACAGAGCGACCGAGCAGGTAGTGTTGGTTGACTACATACTTAGAGACTTAATCACAACATTCTAAAGTGTTTAGCGTGTTTGTATTACGAGGCAGTACCTTGTAGTATAGGCGCGGCATAGGCGAAAGATTACACTGTCCCGGTTTATTCAGGGCTTTGTTAGATGTTGCTGCGAAAACGGGGGAGGACAGACAGATGGCACGACTACCAGTAATTGGTGCAGATGACGGGATATGGGGCAACCTACTAAATGACTTTTTGGCAGTGGAGCACGCCGGTGACGGCTCGCTCAAAGACGTCGCGCGCAAAGATGAGGTGAGTGCCAAAGCCACGGCGCTACTCCCAACGGATGCGCAAACCGCCAACTACACTGCAGTGGCAAACGATTTTGTGCCAGTCGATGCGACGCGCAGTTCCGTGCAAGTGCGCCTGCCAGCCAGCCCGACCGACAAAACGCTCGTCGGCGTCAAACTACTTTCCGTAGCAAGCGGCAATCATGTCACTGTCAACACCTCTGGCAGCGACACCTATGAACAGCCCGGCGAATCGAGCAGCCCCACCACCTGGCTGCTTTGCGTCGCTGGCCAAACCGTGCTCTTCCAATACGAAAGCAACGGCCAGCTCTGGCACGCCGTCAGCGGCGGCCATTACCTCAGCAGCCTCGACATTCGCTATACTGCCGGCACCGGCGGCGGCAAAGAATCGACGGCCACCGCCAGTATCTCTAATACGACGTACACTGTCGATCTCAGCAGCGGCAACGTCCAGCAACTCGCCCTGCACAGCAGCACCACGCTTGCTTTTACCGGCGCCACCACCGGACGCGCCTGTTCAATTAGTTTGTACTGCATACAAGACAGTACCGGCAATCGCACCATAACCTGGCCAGCAAGCGTCAAGTGGCCCGGCGGTGTAGCACCGGCGCTATCAAGTGGTGCTGGTAAAACCGATCTCATCGTCTTGGAAAGTTTGGATGGGGGCGCCAGCTGGTTTGGCTCACTCGCTGGGAGTGACTTTCGATGACCCTGAGTGCCCGCCGGCATTTTCGCGGCGATAATCGTCTTGCCAGTCTATCGACGTACGACCGCCGCCTCATCACCGAAGATAACCCTGTTGTCTACCTACCATTATGGGGCAATAGCAGCGGCCTACTTGATCAATCAGGCAATAATCACCACGGGCTAGCAGTCGGCAGCTACAGTACCACCTCCTTCTTGAACGGCGATAGCGCAACCGTCTTCAATGGCAACAGCCAGTACGTCGAAGTTGCCAGCCACGCTGCACTGAGCGTACCGACCACCGGGGTACTGACCATAGAAGCTTGGATGCGACCCGATACGCTCAGTTTTTCCCACTACCTCAGCACCGGTTACATCCATTGGATGGGCAAGGCAAACAACATCAGCGGCGTCACCGGACAAAACGAATACGTCGCCCGCATGTACAACCTCGCGACTACCGATTCGCCAGCACGCCCCAACCGCATTTCGGGCTACTGCTTCAATTTGAGCGGCGGCCTGGGCGCTGGCAGCTATTTTCAGGACGGCATCGCGGCAGGGGAATGGATCCACTATGTTTTAGTCATCAATACACTGAATACCAGTAGCGGCTATCCGACCGGCTATACCAAAGTTTACAAAAATGGCGTGTTACGTGATCAAGATGCGCTGCGCGGCTACAATATTGTTCCGACTGCCGGCAGCAACCCATTTCGCATCGCCACTGCTGAAGCAGCATCATTTTTTCAGGGGTCGATCTGCAAAGTTGCCATCTATAATTATGAGTTGTCAGCCCAGCGCATTTATAATCATTACCGATCAGTGGTCGCCCCGCCAGCGTCCGGCACGAGCAGTTTTATCAAAAACGTTGGCACCGCCAGCAGTACATCTGCTGGGACAACACTAACTATTACCGTACCGGCGGGCGGCGTTTCGGCCGGCAGCACATTGTTGGCTAAAGTAGTTCATGCCTATACCGGCGGTGGTCCCACCATGACCGACAGTCGCGGCAACACCTACACCCGTGACCAAACGTCGCCAGATAGCGGTAATACCATCCGCGCCTCACTCTTTTCTGCGCAAATCAATACCGCGTTAGAGCCGGGCGATACCATCCAGCTCACCGCGGCAAGCAGTGTCACGAACAAGGCTTTGAGTATTGATGAATTTTCAAATCTGACGTTTGTATCGCCGCTGGACGTCAAAAATAATAACGCCGGCGCATCAGCGACGCCAGGCACGACCATCAGTATCAATACAAGCAACGCCGACGATCTAGTATACGGCCTTGTAGCCACCAACGGGCCAGTGTCGGAAATGTACACCGAAGACTTCAATGGTTTTACCGGGCTCACTACCGCCGGCACAACGGGAGCCGGAAATGTCGCCGCACACAGCGCGTTTAAATCAGTGAGCGTTGCGGGCAGTTATCAATACAAACCACTGCTTGGCAGTAGTGAAAACTGGGTTGAAATTCTCGCTGCCTACAAAGCAGGGATACCAGTCGTCACTCCAGCAGTGAGTGGATCGGCAAGCTTTATTCAGAATATTGGCGCTCTGACTGCCAAGACCAGCGGCACCAGCCTGGTCTTCACCGTACCTGTGGGCGGGGTGCCGGCCGGCCATACACTCATCATCAGATCACTGGGCGATATAACCGCAACGGGCGCCGCGATAACTGACAGTCGCGGCAACACCTACACCCGTGATCGCACCGCGCCCAATAGCACCAACAGCATGCGCGGCTCGATTTCATCCGGGCTGATCGTCACCGCTTTGCAGGCCGGCGACACTATCACGCTCACTTGGCCAGTGAGCATCACGACCAGGGTAGCGACGATCGATGAATTCGCCAATATTGCCGCGCCCATTGTCATCGACGCGCAAAACGGCGGTACCGGGACGGGCACTGCCGTCACCAAAGCGCTCACCACTACCAATGCAAATGATCTTATTGTAGCGTTCGTTGGCGTCGAAGGCCCGATCGAGGAAAGCTACACCGACGACACGATTCACCAGTGGTCGGGTCTGACGCGTGTCGGCACCACTGGCTCAGGCAGCGGCACCAATAAGACCATCAACGGCGCCTATCGCGCCGTGGCCGCGACCAGCACCTACACCTACGCGCCAACACTGGGCACGAGTGAAAACTGGCTGGAGCTCATCGTCGCATATAAAGCAGGGTAGCGTCCGTACAAAACCTTCACGGCAAAATATTCCGCCATCTCAAACTAATTCTTGCGCTTGGCGCAACATAGAAAAATCGTTACAAAGTAGTAATCTGAAAATTCTTCACATAAAACTCAGTATTGTCGCCGCGAATACCCACCGCGCCAGGACCGAGCGTCTTACCGGTGAGTGCACCGCTGTCAGTCGCAGTCAAAATCCGCACACCGTTAATCGAAACATCGATTTCAGTGTTGCCGTTGGCCAACGTTTTGGTGGTGATGTCGGCATGCCGCCACACGTTGGCCGTCACGAGATCAGTGCGAGTAACCGTCGAGCTGATATCCACATAACAACCGTCGTTGGCCGGATCAGGACAGGAAGCCTGTTGCGTCGGCACTTTTTTCTTAACGACAAAAGTGCCGTCCCAGCGGCCAATACTCACGGCATACAGTTCATACTGCGAAACGTGCCGGCTCCAGATATGCAGGCCGTCGTATGAATTGCTTTTGCCTCCGTAGCCACCGTGACTCACCAGGTCGTAGTCTAGCTGCACATCGGTGTTCACAAAATCGCTACGCACGGTGTTCATGCGCAGCTGGTAGGCGCCGGCGGTTTCATACGTCACACTGCACGGGGAATCGCTCGGCGAAACCGACGGCTTACCGGAGTAGCCTGCACCATTATGAATAAACCACGAGCCACTGGTCACTTGCCAGTCAGGGTCAGTTGGAGCGCAGTTATTGTGGTTCCAATAGGCGTAGGCGTTGGTATCGAGCCGATCCGGGCCGTTAAAAGCGAATAGCAACGGCGCCGGTGGACTATTCGGAGTAGGTCCGGCCGAAGGTGAGCCCTTGGTAGGTGTAGGTTTTTTAGCTGACGACGAGCTGGAAGGCTGCGAAGCACTAGGCGGAGCCACCGATGTTTGAGGCGCTGGCTGCAAAACACCTTTCGGCGTAGTCTGCTTATGTGGCGGGTGCGAGCTATCTCCCAAACCACTGGCCACCAGGAAAATACTCGCAAGCGCGAGAGCAGTCGCGCTGCCAATCAGCCACCAACGATATGTCTGTATGAAATTTATTATTCGGTTTCGCACGACTGATATAGTGTAGCACTGCCGAGGCGGAAGCTACCAACACAGATACCGGACGCCTGATTTGCGCCAACGTATGAACTCACGTGTGCACCAAGTTGCGGCAGTGAACCGCTGGCGATTTGCAGGTGATTAATGCTCACACCATTTGCAGCGTCCAGCTGGTTGAAGCTGAGCGGCGTCACTTTGTTCTGGCGCATGTACTGTAGAATCGTCTGAAAGTTACCGAGGTCGTAACCGCTCTGGTCTTTGGCGTTCGCCTTGATGCGGTGGAAGGTTAGCAGCAACGTCAGATTGTATTTCTGCGCATCAGTAATTGCCGCCTCAACACTCGCTGGCGACGTCGTGTCGTTCACTAGGAAACTTTTCACCTTATATGGATTACCAAAAGGAAAGACTTCAGGGGCAGACAATTCGCCGCGGGCAAACTTGTAGTACTGGCCAACAATGGCTTCGGTCGTGGCGTTGGCGGCACCGTGCGGGTAAATGAACCAGTTCGGGTCACTATCCAGACCATTATTCTCGAGGAAATTAGCACCTTGCAAAATGTCGTCGCGATAGGCATCCAGGTGGTGGGTGTAGTAGTAAGCCTGTAAAGCGTCTTGGTGATAGTATGAGTGGTTGATCAGTGACCAGCCAGCAGTTTGCAGCGAGCGCAACTGCGGCACGGTGAGATACCCATTCGTCACATTGCTCGAGTATTTGCCGAT
>Ga0105241_10000224_pt1 | contig 42685 bp, 33 predicted proteins | sample KBSC64metaG_FD_80422 | JGI IMG/M metagenome (GOLD analysis project Ga0105241, IMG submission 80422) | Corn rhizosphere microbial communities from Kellogg Biological Station, Michigan, USA - KBS C6-4 metaG | ecosystem: Host-associated > Plants > Roots > Rhizosphere > Soil | place: Michigan, USA... | reverse complement strand
TTTTATCCTGAATTGTCAGAAATATTCAGAAAGAAAGAAAACCGGGACTGCCGGCAAATTGGAAGCACCTAAGCGGTCTGGGCCGCTAAAGCAGCTATGCGCCTGAGCCGAAAAGAATGAACCGGCGAGACCAGAATATTCATTCCGTACTACCGGAGGGAACCGCAGTTGCCGGCAACCGCAGCATTTCACCCTGTTGCTCCAGATCTCCTGCCAGTACCAGCTCTTTCAGACGCCAGAGCAAAAATGCTTCCGCGGTCTTGACGGGAGATTTGGAAAGAAATTGATTTATGACCCGGGAGGTCTTCTGGAATTCCCCGCTGAGGAATTTCTTTAATGATGCGTCGAAAAAATCATCTTCCTGCTGAAGCAGCTTTTTTGCGCCTTCCAGGATGCGAACGTTTTTATGCTCACTGGCCAGTTTCGTCCATTCATCCGGATCCGTTTCAAATTCGGAAAGCGACACCGGGCGCGCCAGCTTTTTTGCTTTGATGAATTCCCGCGGTGGGATCTCGGATAAGTAAGCAGGATAAAATACCGTTCCTTTGTCACTGATGAAGGGCAGGTTATTCAGGGATAGCACATCAATCCGTCCGGCAAATTCACTGAGCTGCGAAATGAGCCAGTAATACCCGCTCACATCCTGTGCGTTCGAAGCCACCCAGATCCAGATCCTGTCGAATTCCTCCTCCCGCATGCGTTCGAGGAGCTGTTGCAGTTTTACATGATCCTCCGAAACCGAAACAGCATCTGCCGGAGGTTGCGGCTCACCCGAAATATTGCGCCACCAGATTTTCCGCAAAGCCATGCCTTCTTCCTTAAAAAGATCCGCAACGGGCCCCACTGAATAATCGTCCGTTATCAAAACGATTTCGCCATCCAGCGCTTCGTCCATATCCATCGCGGCTGTGAGCACGTCCGCATCGCGTGCCTGAAATACTACATGAAACATGAAATGATTTTTATGCTACCAATCCGTTTTGTTCCGTATGATCGATCTCCATGCGAAGATTGCCGATGATGAAGTCCTGCCGCTGCGGTGTGTTCTTCCCCATATAATATTCCAGCAGCTGCTGGATATGGGTTTCCGGCATGATCATGACGGGCTGAACCCGCATATCGGGACCGATGAAACGCGCAAATTCTTCCGGAGAAATTTCTCCCAGCCCTTTGAACCGCGTCACCTCCGGTTTGCTGCCCAGCTTTTTCATTGCTGCCTGCTTTTCCTTTTCATCATAACAATAAATTGTTTCCTGCTTATTGCGCACGCGAAACAAAGGCGTATCCAGGATATATACATGATTGTTCTTCACGAGGTCGGGAAAAAACTGCAGGAAAAAAGTCATCAGCAGCAGACGGATATGCATACCGTCCACATCCGCGTCCGTAGCAAAAACAATATTATTATAACGCAATCCTTCAATGCCATCTTCCACATTCAGTGCATGCTGCAGCAGGTTGAATTCTTCGTTTTCGTAAACAACTTTTTTGGTTAGGCCGAAACAGTTGAGCGGTTTACCGCGGAGACTGAACACCGCCTGGGTTTCCACATTGCGCACTTTGGTAATGGACCCGCTGGCTGAATCACCTTCCGTGATAAAAATTGTGCTCTCTTTTTGTTTCTCCAGGATCAGGTTCTTTTCTTTCCCCGTGGCTTCTTCATTGTAATGCACCCGGCAATCCCGGAGTTTCCGGTTATGCAGGTTGGCTTTTTTCGCCCGTTCATTTGCCAGCTTCCGGATACCGGATAACTCCTTTCTTTCTTTTTCACTCTGCTCGATGCGTTTTTTCATGGCATCGGCGATGGAAGGATTTTTATGCAGGAAATTATCCAGTTCGCGGACCAGGAAATCGTGCACGAAATTCTTCATGCTGGCGCCGCCTTCCTCCACGTACTGGCTGCCCAGCTTTGTCTTGGTCTGGGATTCAAAGACAGGTTCCACCACCCGCACCGCTACAGCCGCTGTAATACTTTGCCGGATATCGGCTGCATCGTAATCTTTCTTATAAAAATCCCGTACTACTTTTACAAATGCCTCCCGGAATGCCTGCTGATGCGTTCCGCCCTGTGTTGTGTACTGACCGTTCACAAAACTGAAGATCTCTTCCCCATAATCGCTGTTGTGGGTTATTGCCACTTCAATATCGTCCCCTTTCAGGTGAATGATGGGATAGATCAGTTCATCCTCGTTGGTTCTGCGTTTCAACAGATCCAGCAGACCGTTCTTTGAAATATATTTCTTCCCGTTGTAGTCGATGACCAGTCCCGCGTTGAGATAGCAATAATTCCAGAACTGATTATCCAGGTATTCATTGATGAAATGAAAATTCTTGAAAATGGATTCATCCGGCACGAACTCCACCAGCGTACCATTCGGTTCCGTTGTTTTGGCCTCCTTAAACTCCTTCACCAGGTTTCCTTTCGAAAACTCCGCCTTCTTTTCTTTTCCTTCCCGGAAAGCGGAAACCGTAAATGCCTGACTCAATGCATTCACTGCCTTGATACCCACCCCGTTCAAACCCACGGCCTTCTGGAATGCCTTGCTGTCGTATTTTGCGCCGGTATTGATTTTGCTGACCACGTCCACCAGTTTTCCCAGCGGAATGCCGCGGCCGAAATCCCGTACTGTCACCCGCTTATCTTCGATGGTTAAATCGATCTGCCTGCCATAGCCCATGGTATACTCATCGATGCAATTATCAACCACTTCCTTGATCAGCACATAGATGCCGTCATCGGCGCTGCTGCCGTCCCCGAGCTTGCCAATATACATGCCCGGGCGCAGGCGAATATGCTCCTTCCAGTCCAGCGACCGGATGGATTCTTCGGTATATTCGAATAAGTTCTGTTTGTTATCTGCCATATCGGATGGGCGCAAATATAGGCAATTGAATTTGTTCAATTGCTTCACAAATTACGCACGCATGTGAATAATCGACAGCTTAGTGAATTGATTTACCGGATTTTACGGGTATTTCACGGGCAAAACCCCCGCGTAATTTGAGAATAAAACCAAGTAGTTTTACCTATAATAAAATGACCTGTTTTAACGCTATTATAGCCTAAACTCTTACCCTTGAAAACGGGCCTGTTACCTGTCCTCAACCTGCTTATTTCCATCATAGCCATCGGGCTCTGTTTTGTTCCCATGGTACTATTCTGGTTAAAAAGGCTTGCACCGGATAAATCCTATTTCTTTATAGCTTTGTTCTGGCTGATTAACGGCGTAACCTATACTCCGGAGATCTTCCACTGGCAATGGTACCGGGCCGTGAGCAACGATATTACCCTGTTATATAATCTGATTGACACCCCCCTGATCCTGCTGATTTTTTATTTCTCCTTCAAAAAGAAAATATTTCAATGGCTCTTCTGCGGCTTTATCCTTTTTGAGGTCTTCATGATCATGTGGAAGGGCTATAATTTTGATTCCAATACCCCTATTATCGGATTAGGCAGTTTAATCAGCCTGATTTTGAATATCTGGGGGATCAGCATGTTTTTTCAAAAAATGCAGCATTCAGCATTTGAAAATGTACTGGCCTTCGTGAATGCAGGATTCATTTTTTATTATGGCCTGTTTACGGTAATATACATTTTCAATTATATTAATTTCAGTAAGGTTACCCTGCCCTATGTAACCTTTATCAATTACCTCAGCATTACCATTGCCACCGGTCTTATTTCCTATGGATACTGGCGGCATGCCATCTCACCCTGGAGGGAAGCGCATTCGGATTAGTCCTCGTCTTCCTCGTAATTATAGCTACTCTGGTTGTCGTTGTAAATCGATTCCCAGTCTTTAATCTTATCGTCGCTGACGAGTTCCAGAATATCAAAAATCGGATCTCCCTTTTTCTTCCATTCAATTGCCGGCTCATCCTGGTATTTGGAAACATACATACACTGCTCCGTTTCCAAATGCACTTTAATCAGGTTCACCGGTGACTCTTCAGTTTCCTGAATGAGATAATAACAATCTTTTTCTAACAGCGCATAAGAATACATACTACACAAGTTTTAATAATGACAGCGTTGGGATATCCTGAATTTAATGGGAAGTATTAAAACCCGATCTGCAGAAGAATTATGGGTAAGTAGGTTGAAAACTGCAGCTCTATGCAAATTTACTGTTTTTCCCAATCCGGCATCAGGTTTTTACACCCGGACAGGAAGGTATTTCTACACCGCAAAAGCATCGCTGATTATCAATTATTTATACAATAGAACCTGCCTGCAGCCGCAAAAACCGGTTTACGCATTGCGGCAGCTCTTCCTCGTAATGGCTTACAAATATCAATGTAGCGCTAAATTGGCGGCAATACCGGCTGATCAGGTCTTTTACCTGCTCAATATGGTCCTGGTCCAGGCCCTGGCAGGGCTCATCCAGCACGAGCAGGGGTGGCCTCTTAATCATAGCGCGGCCCAGGAGCAGCATTCGCTGGATGCCGGCGGGAAAGCTGGAGAGCGGCCGGTCCTGATATTCGTCCAGGTCCAGAAAACGCAGCCATTCCAAAACCAGCTCATGCTGTTCAGCGGACAGCCGTCGAAACAAACCGATGGTATCCCGGAATCCCGAAGCCAGGGTATGGTAAGCGGTGGCGCTGCTGTCAAAGAACAAATGCAGTTCAGGAGAAAGGAATCCGGTTTTTTGCTTGATTTCCCAAATGCTTTCTCCCGTTCCCCGCTTCCGGTCGAACAAATAAATTTCATTGGCGTAGGCCTGGGGGTTGTCGCCGGTAATCAGGCTCAACAGGGTTGACTTGCCCGCGCCATTCGGTCCGGATAAACTCCAGCAGCTTCCTTTTTTTACTTCCCAGTCGATGGACCGGAGAATAAATTTTTCATCATACACAACATTCACGTTGCACATCCTGACTGCATATTCAAAATCCGGATAGGTAAAAAGAATGCGGGAAGGAAATTCTTTCGGAGGAAGGGGCGTGAAGGAGGAAGTTCCCGATTGAAAATCCGCCGGACTTCCTTCTCTGATAATTCTTCCCTGGTCCATCAAAACAACCCGGCTGAAACAGGGGGGAATATCCCGGCTTGAAGTGATCAGGATCATCTGCTCTCCTCTTTCAGCCAGGCTATTTAGTATCGCGGATAAAAGCTGCCTTCCTGCTGCGTCTAATCCGGTAAAGGGCTGGTCGAGGATCAGTAAGCCATGATCCGTCAGCAGGGCTTTTACAATCTGCAGTCTTTTATTTTCGCCGTTGGATAATTGAATCAGGGGTTCGGCCAGTAATTTACCGAGCTGAAATAAACCAATCAGTTCTGCCTGCTGAAATCCATTGGCCGCGGTTTCGGGATAATCCGACAGATTTTCCGCGACGGTAATGCTGCCGCCTGCATCCTGTGCATTGTATCGCTGCTGATAATAAAAATCGCCCTGGTTACTGAGATTTTTAAAGCGGTGCTGTTGATCCACCAGCTGCACTTTCCGGTGAAAGGCTTCCGCTTCCCGGAACGGGCCGCTGATGCTGCCGCTGTAAAAATGTCTTCCGCCAAGCGTTTCTGCCAGTACGGTTTTACCGGCACCCGAAGCGCCCAGCACTGCCAGTTGTTCGCCTTTTCCGATTTTCAGTGAAATGCCGGCAAGTATTTTTACGCCGCCCAGGCTAACTTCAACATTTTCAAGTTTCAGCATGGTGGAATGCATCAGCGTTTAATTATCGCCTGCAAAGATGCTTTTTTAAATTAAATTCGGCCTTCAAAACAGTTCCTACTGATCTCCCAGCAAACCATACAGCAGATTCTCAGCCGTATCGACATTACCGAAATCGTCGGCGGCTTTGTAAAACTAAAAAAAAGAGGCGCCAATTATCTCGGGCTCTGCCCTTTCCACAATGAGAAAACGCCCTCCTTTACGGTTTCTCCCGCGAAGGAAATCTATAAATGTTTCGGATGCGGACGCAGCGGCAACTCCATCAGCTTTCTGATGGAGCATGAGAAGTATTCTTATGTGGAAGCCCTGAAATGGCTTGCCGCCAGGTACAATGTGGAGATTGAAGAAACAGAATCGAGCCCGGAGGTAAAACTCCGGCAGCAAACCGCGGACAGTCTTTATATCCTCAATGGCTTTGCCCAGCAGTTCTTCAGCAATATCCTGACGGAGGATGAAGAAGGAAAAAATATCGGCTTTTCTTATTTGAAAGAGCGTGGATTCCGGGACGACATTATTGAGAAATTCCAGCTGGGATATAATCCGGCGCGGCCGGATGCATTTGCCAGCAAGGCGCTGGCGGCCCAGTACAGTCCGGAAATTCTGCAGAAAAGCGGTTTGGTGGTATTCCGCGACGGCAAGGCATTTGACAATTACCGGGAACGGATTATTTTTCCGATTCACAATCAGTCGGGGAAAATTGCCGGTTTCGGAGCCCGCATCATCCGCAACAACGACCGGGCGCCCAAGTATATCAATACGCCGGAAAATGAGATCTATGTGAAGAGTAAAATCCTTTACGGATCTTTTTTTGCCCGGCAGGCCATTGACAAACTGGATGAATGTTTACTGGTGGAAGGATATACTGACGTCATTTCCCTGCATCAGTCCGGCATCGAAAACGTGGTGGCCAGCGGCGGTACTTCTCTAACACCGGACCAGCTCAGGCTGATAAAAAAATATACTTCCAACCTGACCATTTTATACGACGGGGATGCTGCCGGCATAAAAGCTGCGCAACGCGGAATGGACCTGGCTTTTGAAGAAAGTCTGAATGTAAAGCTGGTACTAATCCCCGACCAGGAAGACCCCGACAGTTTTGTCCGTAAAAAAGGTGCAGCGGCGTTCCGCGATCTGATCGCAGCGAATAAAAAAGATTTCATTCTTTTTCAGCTGGAAACGTCGCTGGCATCCATCGGGAACGACAGCAATCAGAAAGCCCAGCTGGTAAGCCGCATTGCGGAAACCATTTCCCGTATTAACAAAGCCGAGGATTTCACAAAGCAGCAGGATTATATCCGTCGCTCTTCCGAATTGCTGAAAATAGATGAAACGGGTCTCAACAGCCTGGTGAATAAATTCATCCGGGAAAGGATCAGCAAAACGGAATCCCGCACTGCGGCCGCTTCCCGGGAAAATCCGGTGGAAATAATTTCTCCGGCATTTGATGAAGAGCTGACCGACCTGCTTAACAAAGACGAACAACAGGAGCGCGCCATCATCCGCTCCTTACTGGAATTCGGATTAAAACCCTGGAATGAAGAGCAGCGGGTGGCCGATTATATGTTTCCGGAATTCGAGGATGACGATATGATCGACAATAAAAAGCTGGTCAATATCCTGCACATCTATAAGGACTGGTACCGGCAGGGCCTGGAGCCCACGGCCCGCAATTTTTTGTACCAGGAGGATCAGGAGCTGAGCGCACTGGTGGTTTCCATCATGGATTTTCCTTATGAAGTAAGTGAAAACTGGAAAACTTTTTACGAAGGAAAAATCTCCACGCGGGAAGAACTATATAAGGAAGAAGTGGGTTCCACGGTAACCTATCTTAAACTGCGGAAAATACGGCGTCTCATCGAAATGAACCAGAAAGACCTGAAGAAATCGCTGAATCCGGACGAACAGCTCATGTTCATGCAAACGCACCTGCATCTGAAAAAAATGGAAAAGGAACTGATGGGCGAAGCGGGAACGGTGATTGTTAAGATGTAGGGCCCTATCGCGCTACCAACGCCCCCACAGCCTTTCCAACTTTTTCGAACCTTGTCGCGGTCCAGACATGATCGAGGGTAATTTCATTGATGCCTTCGAAGCCCGCATTGGTAATGCATGACCAGCTGCATTCCCGGTTAAGTGTTGTGGCAATTTTTGAACTGGTTTTGGGATAGGCCACCCAGAATTTTCCGCCTTTGCCCAGTGCCGGTAAAACTTCATGAATGATTCCGCGAAGCTGGGTTTCGTTCACGGCAAAAACCAGGGCAAAATCAATCTTTTTAATCTTCAGTAAGGGAGTTACATTTTTAGCAAAAGCCAGCTTGGCAAACTGTTTCTCTATGGAAGAAGGAAGACCCTGAATTAAAATACTTTTTTCTTCTTTGAGCTCCAGCTTTTCCAATAAAGATAATAACATGCTTGAATGGTTTAATTTTCCGAAACGCTATCAGCGGGCTGCAAAGGTAGAAAAATCCGCCCGGAAGTAAAAGAAATAGGTGATCAATTCCGAAAACAGGTCCAGATTCAGGTGATTTGGCGAAAAAAGCTAATTTTTCCCATTGCCGATATCACTGTCCGGCCTGCGATGCCTCCTTTTGTCGCGGTACTTGAGGATCGGAATCTTACTTTCGCTTCCTCTCAGCAGGCGACTGATGTTTTTCTGGTGGGTTAGTATGACCAACAAGGCAACAGCTATGGCAAAAGCCCGGTAAAGGGGCTCTTTTTCGTTAAATATGAATAATATTAATACGGCGAATGCAATGCTGGCCAGAATCGAGCTCAGCGACACAAAACGGGTAAGGTAAAGGCATAACAGAAAAACACCAACGCAATAAACGGCTACGATGGGCTGTATGGCCAGTATCATCCCAAACAGGGTAGCAACACCCTTTCCGCCCCGGAAGTCTGCCCAGAACGGAAATATATGGCCTACAACCGCGGCCAGTCCGAGTCCGACCATCAGGTTGGTGCGGTCCCATTCATTATGCATGTAAAACGGAATGAGGATATAAAGGCTGGTGGCAGCCACTCCTTTCAAAACGTCAACGGACATCACGATGGAGCCCCATTTTGAACCCAGCACCCGGAAAGTATTGGTTGCGCCGGCATTGCCGCTTCCATAGTCCCGGATGTCAACCCCGAAAAAATACCGGCTTATCCATACCGCCGTGGGGATTGAACCGATCAGGTAAGCAATGAAAATAAATAATACCTCTAGCATGAAAGGTTAGGGATAGTTGGATTTCAAAAATAACTAAAAAAAGGGATTAAACCTTCGCAAATTCCCTGTTGATTTCCTGTTTTTTCAAACTGAAACTCATCCAGTTGTTGCGGATAAATAAAATATTCATTAAAAACCCTTCTTTAGCAGCGTTTTGTCTGATCTGCCCTTCGTCGGATTGCAGTACACCGCTGGCTATTATAACGCCATTATCATCCAGATGTTGCCGTAAAACCCCCAGGTTTTGCAGGATAACCTGCAGGTTAATGTTCGCGAGGATGATGTCAAAAACGCCTTCCCCTGCCAGGGAATCCTTTTGTTCCAGGGATATATGGACCGCCCGGTTGGCCGCTATGTTTTCCGCCGCATTCTCAATGCTCCAGGGATCCAGGTCCACGGCCCGGATATCCACTGAGCCGAGTTTTTCAGCCAGTATGGCCAGTACCCCGGTTCCGGTTCCGAAATCCAGCACTTTCTCTGCATAAAAATCAATACTGCGCATGGCTTCCATCATCATGTAAGTTGTGGCGTGATGCCCCGTACCAAAACTCATCTTTGGTGTAATGATCAAATCATATTTCACATCCGGAATCTGTTCGTGAAAATAGGCCCGTATGGCGCAGAAATCATCGATGACCACCGGTTGAAAATCTTTTTCCCATTCTTCATTCCAGTTCTTTTGCTCAATCTCTTTTACTGAAAATAATTCATCCGGTTCTCCCCTTTCCAATCCCTTTGCCGTTAATACGGTTTGCAGCAGCTGCCGCGCGTCATACAGTGTTTTGGGAATGAATGCGAGCAACTGCTGCTCTTCTTCCTCGAATCCTTCAAACCCGATCCGGCTCAGCTGCGCAACGAGCATGTCGGACTCTGAATCGTTTTGTATTGGGATGGAGATTTGGATGTAGGTGCTCATGGGAGTATTGGTGTGAATTATCGTTGACGGTTGACGGATGACGGTTGACGGACTTTAGGTGGAAGATCAGAATTATGTTTATCAAATTGATTTAGGAAAGATGCGCAGGGGATTGGTCAACCGTCAACCGTCAACCATAAAAGTATTGAAATAAAAAAAGAGGCAGCCGCCTCTTTTTTTATTTCAATACTTTTATTCTTTGTTTTCCTGACGCTGCGGCCGGATCTCCGGTCTTCCTTCCCTGCTGCCCTCGGGTCTGCCGGCTTCCGGTCTTCCACTTTCGGGTCTTCCACCTTCAGGCCTGCCGCCTTCGGGTTTTGGCATCAGGATCTTTCGGCTGAGCTTGAATTTGCCGGTTTTATTGTCTACGCCAATCAGTTTCACTTTTACCATATCACCTTCGTTCAGCACGCCGTCCATGGTTTCGAGGCGTTTCCAGCTTACCTCGCTGATGTGCAGCAGGCCCTGTTTCCCGGGCAGGAATTCCACAAATGCGCCATACGGCATCACGGATTTCACTTTGGCTTCATATACGGTTCCGACTTCCGGAACAGCAACAATGCCCTTGATCCAGGCAACCGCTTTATCCAGGCCTTCTTTCGCAGGACTGAATATGCTGACTTCTCCGAAATTTCCGACTTCTTCCAGATTGATGGTTGCGCCGGTTTCGCGTTGAATTTCCTGGATGATCTTACCCTGCGGCCCGATGACGGCGCCAATAAATTCCTTGTCGATAAATATTTTTTCCATGCGGGGTGCATGTGGTTTCACTTCTTCTCTTGCCGCCGGCATGCATTCATACATGGCTTCCAGGATATGCAGCCGGCCCTTGCGGGCCTGTTCCAACGCCTCGCGCATGGTCTCCATGCTGAGTCCGTCTACCTTAATATCCATCTGCACGCCGCAGATTCCGTCGCGCGTGCCGGTTACTTTGAAATCCATATCCCCGAGATGATCTTCGTCACCGAGAATATCAGTGAGTATAGCATGCTTCTGATCCGTTGGCCGGGTAATTAAACCCATGGCCACACCGCCCACATGTTTTGGAAAGGGAACGCCTGCATCCATCAACGCGAGGGACCCTGCACATACCGTAGCCATGGACGAAGACCCGTTGGACTCCAGCACATCACTCACCACGCGAACGGTATAAGGGTAGTCCTTGCCGGGCATCATTTTCTTCAGCGAACGCATGGCGAGATTACCATGTCCCACTTCCCTTCTTGCAGGAGCGCGCATCATCTTTACTTCCCCGGTGGAGAAAGGAGGAAAATTATAGTGTAATATAAATTTCGTGTAGTCGGACTTTGCCGCACTTTCCACCAGCAGTTCATCGAGTGGTGTGCCGAGGGTTACGGTAGTGAGCGACTGGGTCTCACCACGGGTGAATAAAGCGGAGCCGTGCGGCGTGGGGAGGGGATCCGTTTCCATCGTCAGCGGCCTCACCTGGTCCATTTTACGTCCGTCCAAACGAACACTTTCATCCAGCATCATATTGCGAACCACTTCCCACTGCAGATCGGCATAATATTTCTTGGCCAGCTTCTTATCTGCATCTGTAACTTCTTCGCCCAGGCTTTCAATCAGCTCTTTTTTTACCGTATCATACGCTTCGCTGCGTTCGTGTTTGCTGCTGCCCGCGCGGGAAATCTGATAAACTCTTTCTTTGGCAAAGGCAATTACTTTAGCCTGCAATTCTTCATTCTGTTCGGGCTTCTTGTATTCCCGCTTGGCTTTTACGCCAACCTTACTGCGTAGTTCTTCCTGTCCTTTGATCTGCACGCGAATGGCATCATGTGCAATCTGCAAAGCCTGAACCAGATCTTCTTCGCTGCATTCATTGGCTTCTCCTTCCACCATCAACAGGTTTTTTTCCGTTGCGGCAATCAGGAATTCCAGGTCGGCAGTTTCGAGTTCCGTGCGCGTCGGATTTACTACAAATTTGCCATTTACTTTCGCTACGCGCACTTCACTGATAATTTCCTTGATGGGAATGTCCGATACAGCGAGCGCTGAAGAAGCAGCCAGTCCGGCCAGTGCATCCGGCATAATCTCCGGGTCGCTGGAAACCAGGGTTACCAGCACCTGCACGTCGCAGAAATAATCTTCGGGAAACAGGGGACGCAGGGCGCGGTCAATCAAACGGCTGGTAAGCACTTCGTAATCATTCAGCCGGGCTTCCCTTTTGAAGAAGGACCCGGGGATCCGGCCTGCCGAGGCAAATTTTTCCTGATAGTCGACTGAGAGGGGAAAGAACTCCTGTCCTTCCCTTGGCTCCTTATTGGCAACAACGGTTGCCAGGATAATGCAGTTTCCCTGACGCACGGTTACTGCTCCGTCGGCCTGGCGGGCGAGCTTACCGGTTTCTATAGTAATAGGCTGACCTTCACCGGTAGTAAAGGTTGCGCTGATAGGCTGTGATAACATAATGAATCTTTTGAAATGTATGGATCCGGTTGGTGAGGGCGCAAATCCACGGAGGGTTTAACAAACGGTGAATGATGCATACTTCAGAAAAAATGATTCCCAACAGTCAGCCATTGGGAATTTCATTTTTGATCAGGGCATTTATTTTCTGAGACCGATCTTCTCGATCAGCTGGCGATAGCTTTGGAGGTTGGTATTGCTCAGGTAGGTTAACAGGCGTTTTCTCTTCCCGACAAGCTGCATCAGTCCGCGGTGGGTGGAAAAATCCTTTTTATTTGCCTGAAGGTGCTCCGAAATCCGGTTGATCCGTTCTGTCAACAAGGCCACCTGCGCTTCAATCGATCCGGTATTCGTTGCACTGCTTCCGAACTTTGTGAAGAAATCTGCTGTTTTTTCTTTGGTCAAATAAGGCATCTCAATTTTTTTAAGGCATCCAGATAATATTCTGCTAATTTCGGCGCGAAGGTAGAGAATTATTTGAGAATTATGGCGTTTTTACCTGAAAATAGGGACAGGCAATAATCATGACTTTATGACTTCCTACCATTACCCGCATGTACCGAAACTCATCATCGTTACCGTGATTTCCGATCTGGTAACGGATTACCGGGTCCACAAGGTTTGCCAGACCCTGCATGAACAGGGGTACCGGGTGCTTCTGACCGGCACCCTGCGCAAAGGCAGTCTCGGTCTTAAAGACCGTGATTATCAGATAGATAGAATTAAACTTTGGTTTGGCAGATCGTTCCTTTTCTATGCCGAATTCAATATCAGGCTTTTTTTCAGGCTTTTATTCCGGAAGGCGGATATTTACCTGGGAAACGACCTGGATGTGATGCCGGCCACCTGGCTGGCGGCGAGCTGGCACCGAAAACCCCTGGTATACGACAGCCACGAATACTTTCTGGGAATGGCCGGGCTGGAACACAGGCCCTTGCGCCGGAGCATCTGGAAAAGCTTTGAAAAGCTGCTTTTCAGGCGGCTGAAATACGCGTATACCGTCTGCGATTCCGTACGAAACCTGTACCGGCGGGAATACGACAAAAAGTTTTCCGTGGTCAGGAACCTGCCCTACCGGGAAAACAGGTTCCCGGAACTTTCTCCGGAAGAGAAAGGATGGATTGCCTCTATCGACCGGCAGATACCGCGGGATAAAAAGATCCTCCTCCTGCAGGGAGCCGGCATCAATGCACAGCGCGGGGCGGAAGAACTTATCCTCTCCATGATCTTCCTGGATGAATCGCGGTTTCATCTGCTGATCATTGGCGGCGGGGACAGTTTCCCTACCCTTCAAAAGATAATTAGTGACAATCAGCTGCAGGGAAAAATTACCCTGATCCCGAAAATTCCCTTTGCCGTGCTGGGTCATTTTACCCGGCAGGCCAGCCTGGGTTTTTCGATCGATAAACCCTCCATACTCAATCACCGTTACAGTTTGCCTAATAAATTATTTGAATACCTCCACGCCGGGGTTCCCGTTCTCGCCAGCCGGCTCATCGAACAGGAACGGATCATCAACCAGTATCAGGTTGGGGCCTTTATCGACAATCACCAGCCCGAAGATATTGCCGGGAAAATCAAAGAAATTTTTGAGCATGGCGAAAAACTGAAGACCTGGAAAGAAAATACCGTCCGGGTCAGGGAAGAGCTGAACTGGGAGAATGAAAGTAAAATAATCATCGATATTTTTAAACAAGTGGAAAGGGATTCGGTTACTTATTAAGTCAGGTGTCAGCTAAAAATCTTCATATTGTTTGCCATGATGTTCCCTATCCCCCCGATTACGGAGGCGTATTTGATTTGTTTTATAAAATCAGAACCCTTCATGAAGAAGGGATCCGGATTCATTTGCATTGCTTCGAATACGGCAGGGGGGAACAGCCCGTGCTGAATGATTATTGCGAACAGGTTTACTACTATCCCCGCCGCACGGGCCATAAGGGGCTCTCCTATCATCTGCCTTATATTGTTTGTTCACGCTCCAGTCCGGAATTGCTGGACCGGCTGCTGGAAGATGATTATCCAATTCTCCTGGAGGGGGTTCACTGTACCTATCTCATGAACGATACCCGTTTTGCCGCAAGAAAAGTATTTCTTCGCCTGCACAATGTGGAATCAGTTTATTACCATCAGCTCGCCGGCTGCACTTCTTCCTGGTTTAAAAAATTATATTATCTGCATGAAAGTTCCGTGCTTAAAAAATATGAACGGCGAATCGCATCACACTGGCCCTTACTGGCTGTAAGCATTTCGGATGCGGAAATGGCAAAAACAGCCTACCAGACAAAGGAAGTGACGGTGATTCCGGTCTTTCTTCCTTACCAGGAAGTTGATTCGCCGCAGGGTACCGGTTGTTATTGCCTCTACCATGGCAACTTATCCGTGGAAGAAAATGAAAAAGCAGTTTGCTGGCTGCTGGAGAACGTTTTCAACGACCTGCCATTGCCCTTTCTCATTGCGGGTAAAAATCCTTCTTCCCATTTACGGCGTGTGGTATCCCGCTACCAGCATGCCTGTATCATTCCGGATCCAACAGGCCCCGAACTGCAGGATATCATTGCGAAAGCCCAGCTGCATGTGATCCCCTCTTTTAACTGTACCGGAATAAAATTAAAACTGCTGAATGCTTTATATAATGGGCGGCATTGCGTGGTGAACGAAGAAGCGGTGGAAGGCACCGGCTTGAAAGAAGTCTGTCATATTGCCCGGGAAGCGGAACAATTCAAGCAGGTGATTGAAACATTGTACGACCGGCCCTTTACTTTTCTGGACCTGCAATTCCGGCGGGAGAAATTATTAAATCAGTACAACAACCGGCTTTCCGCGCATAAACTTATAGAGCGGATATGGTAGCATTGTCATAAACCCTGCCTTTCTCCGTTCTGACAGTCCTGGCCGGGAATTTATGCACGACGCGGTAATCGTGTGTTGCCATGATCACCGTTGTTCCGTATTCTTTTGATATCTGAAACAGCAATTGCATAATTTCATCCGATGTTTCGGGATCCAGATTTCCCGTCGGTTCGTCCGCCAGGATCAGCTTGGGAGAATTCAATAAGGCGCGCGCAATGTCCACCCGCTGCTGTTCCCCGCCGCTCATTTCATAAGCCATTTTAAAGCCCTTGGATTTGAGGCCCACTTTGTCCAGCACATCACTGATTTTTTCATTCATCAGCTTTTCATCTTTCCAGCCGGTGGCCCGGAGCACAAATTTTAAATTATCGTTTACGTTCCGGTCGGTCAGCAACTGAAAGTCCTGGAATACCACACCCAGGTTTCTGCGGAGATAAGGTACTTTCTTCCAGGTCATTTCCTTTAAGTTGAACCCCGCAACCACTCCCTCCCCTTCCCGCAATACCAGGTCCCCGTAAAGTGTTTTCAGCAGACTGGATTTCCCCGTTCCGGTTTTGCCGACCAGGTAAACAAACTCAGCTTTGTTCACGATAATATTTACTTTTTCCAGGATCAGATTCCCTCCCTGGTAAATATTCACGCTTTTTAATTCAACAATTGCTTCTGCCATATTTCAAAGTTAACGAGCAATGAGCATTGGGCAATGGGCGGTATAAATTATCCGGTTTCCCGAAGATCGCCGGAATGGAAGAATTTGCTTGCAATTAAAAAATAAAAATAATATCTTAACGTTAGTAATCCACCCTTCATAAATAATCGATACACTATGAAATCTGCACACAAGCCTTTTATTGCCGTTGTGGTACTGTCTCTAATCATTCTTTACGGACTGATGGCCATCATCGGTTCCTGAACATCCCTTCCCTTCCGCATTACCGGGCCTGTTTTACTTCGTAAACCGGACTGAAGAGATATATTTTGCCCGTTTTGAGCTCCGCGCACTCAATGCGCTTCCGGATCTGCCTGCCCCTTTTAAATAACCTTCCGTCGGAGGTTTTGAACAGGGTTCCCTCCGCTATATCTTCCACCAGCAGCACCGATTTATCCACATCGTATTTCTTTAAGACCCGGGTCAGGTTCACATCCGAACAACTACTGGCCGGGAGATTGTGCAGCGATTCCCGCAGCGTTTCGAGAATGTCGGGTGGAAATAATTTCAGTTTGATAAAATCTTCCAGCACCCTGCGATAGGCCAGTTTCCATTCTTTTCCGTGTGAAAGTACCCGGTTTCCATACTGCTGAAAAGTAATCAGGTGACCCAGTTCGTGGATCAGGGTGAGCAGAAAAGCGTACTGATTCAGGCTTCCGTTTACGCTGATCCGGTGATGATCCGCATGGGTTGCATGCCGGTAATCTCCCAGTACGCTTTTACGCGTACGGGTAATGGTAAGATGTATTTTATAGGTATGGAGGTACTCATATATCCTGGCAGCCGAACCCGGCGGCAAATAATTTTCCAGGTGATCCAGGGGCGCTTCCTTCTTAGGCATTTTTCTGCTTGCTCTGTTGCATCACCAACCGGACTTCGGTGAATGTGTAAATAAGATAAAGACCAAAGCAGCCGAATAAAGCCGGCTTATTCACTCCCTGCCTGTATTGCATGATGTAGATGAACGCGGCAATGCTGAGCAGAAACAGCTTTAACAAAAGGGAACTGTATACCAGACGTAAAAAACCCTGCACATTCTTATGATGCAGGGCTTTCCTGCCCAGCCGGAAAGAATAATAGCTGATGGCAAACAACAAAATATTGCCGGTCATTAAAATCAGGAAGTCAGCCGGATCGCGGCCAAAAACTGCCCATCCCGTTCCAAACAGGGCCGAAAAGCCCAGGAACAGGCAGATCAAAATCAGAAAAGCCTTGCGGTCCGGGTTATTTTGCATGAAATGATTTACTATCCGGAATGCAAATTAATCAAACCGGGTCTTCGGGCAAAGCATTCCCGTTCCGCCTGCCGGCAGATCTGCAAATAGCGTTGCCTGATCAGGAAATGGCTAAAGAAGGCGTCTTCTGAAAACCATCTTTCCGGGCATCCGAACCCTGCTTGTTGCTGTTCAGACTCTTCGGTTCTTCCTGCGTCATATGACATTGTCCGTTGAATGTGGCAGCCGGCTCGATCTGCAGCTTGGCCGAATACAGATTGCCGTTCACGTGGCAGTTACTTTTTAGCTGGAGCAGTTCCTTCACCTTGATGGTTCCGGAAACCTTGCCCATGATGTCGGCCTGCTGGCCGCTCACATCTCCTTCCACCACACCGCCGGCGCCAATGATCACTTTTGCCGAACAGATGATGTTGCCCACAAGGGTTCCGTCGATGCGAAGATCCCCGCTGCTGGTGATGTCGCCTTTCATGGAAGTACCGCTACCGATAAGACTTGCACTGCCGGATGGGACCGGGCTTTCTGAGTTGTCAGACTTGGATTTGTTATTAAACATTGGTATCAGATTTTAAAAAGGATATCAGACGCTAATCGTCTATTTTCTCTGTTTTGGGAATTTTCAGCGCTGTGGTATCCGATTTCACCGAACTATTACCCTGCAACACATTCCGCAGACTCTGAAAATACTGTTCCCGGTAGATCATTTCCTGCTCTAACGAATCAGTACGCATTTTTAGTTCACGAAGCTCCTTGGTATTATTCATATCTCCGTACCCGGGAATATAAAGCTTTAGAGGAGTAAACACAATCAAAGCCACTGTGAGACCGGTTAATAGCACAAAAACCGTGCTGAGAAAAACGTATACACTCAGGCGGGAAAGTTTAAAAGTGACCACTTCCTCATAGGTGTCGTCATTCATTACCACGAGGCGGTAGCGGTTCTGGAGTCGTTTCAGTGTGGAATTGGCATCGAATTTGGCCATAAGGGCATATTGCGCTTTAAAGATAACAAGTTATTGGTTTGCAGGTTAAAACAGCCTTAAAATCACATTTTTTTAAAATAAAAAGCGGGATTATCAGTTAATAACCAATTAGTTTGCAATCCTAAAGGGTCAAGGGTGAAGCGGATCGTTTTCTCAGTTGCCGGATTTATATTTATTTTTTTTCTGAACGGGTTCGGGCAGGAAGGTGTTGACTATGATCTAAAGAAACCGCCAAAGTATGAAAACCGCACCCTGGGTTATGAAAAAACCACGGAAACAAAATTTAAAACCCCCCGTCGTTTCATTCAGAATACTATCACCCATTACAATTTTTATTATAATGCCGACATCAAATTAAATCAGGTGGTCGCCCGGGCCAAAGCTTCTTTTCAGGATGATTATACCCGGCTCCTGCCTTTTTATAATTATTCCCTGGAAAACACGGCCAGGGATAAACGAAATCTGGATTCGGTGATTGACAAAGTTAACACGGCCATCCTGGTTCGTGATCTGCGGAATGACTGGACGGATAATCTCTACATGCTGATGGGCCAGGCTTATTACTATAAAAATAACCTGGATTCCGCTTATGTGATGTTTCAATTTGTAAACTATGCTTTTGCCCCCAGGGAAAAAGACGGTTACCCGATCCCCATCGGCAGTAATGCGAATCATGACGAAGGCGGGAATGCATTTGCCATTTCAACCAATGAAAAAAGAAATATTGTAAAGCGTACTTTCAGTCTCCCTCCGAGTCGTAACGAAGCCCTGGTCTGGCAGGTCCGCACTTTCCTCATGAAGGGTGACGCTGACCGGGCTTCCGTCCTGATTGAAATGCTCAAACAGGATCCGAATTTCCCCGAGCGGCTCCGGGGTACGCTGAATGAACTGGAGGCCCTGCTATATTATAAAAAATCCAATTACGACAGCGCTGCGTTTCATTTGAACCTTGCCCTCGACAATGCAGTCACCCAGGGCGAACGGGCACGCTGGGAATACCTCATTGCACAGCTTTATGATCGTGCCGGTCGCCACGAAACCGCTAAAACCTATTTTGAAAAAGCAGCTTCCCATACCCTGGATCCGGTGATGGAAGTCTATGCCCGTTTAAATGCGATCCGTCAGAGCAAAGGCGACAGCTCCGGAGACGGTTATATCCGCAAGAACCTGGAAGCTCTGCATAAGATGAGCCGGAAGGAATTATTCGCTCCTTACCTGGACATCATTTATTATACTGCGGGAGAAATGGAACTGGAACGAAATAATCCGGCCGGAGCAAAAACATATTTTCTGAAATCCATCGCGAAATCAGGCCCCGAAGGAACCATGCGCGACCAGGCCTTCCTGAAACTGGGATGGCTTTTTCTCGCTGAAAAAAAATACCCGCAGGCAAAGAATGCATACGACAGCATAAACAACGCCAACCCTCTGATCTCGGATTCGCTCCGGATCCTGCTGGATCACAAACTCGCTCTCGACCGGGTGGTTCCGCAAATCCTGATCATTGAAAGGCAGGACAGCCTGCAAGAGCTTGCGGCTATGACTGAAAAGGAACGGAATGCGTATGTCAAAAAGATGGTCCGGGCCTACCGCAAAAAGCAGGGCCTGGCCGACGAAGATCAGCCCGGATCAAATAACAATGCATTCAGCACGAATGCGGCCGGCACAGACATGTTCAATGATAACAGCAACGGAGAATGGTATTTTAATAACGCGTCGCTGAAAGCCAAAGGATTCAATGATTTCCGTTCGAAATGGGGCAATCGTCAGAATACGGATTTCTGGCAGGTGCAATCCATGGCCGCCAAACAACAGAAACCTGGCATTCGCTCCGGCCAGCCCAACAAGCTGAATGGCGCGGAAGTGGCAGCAGGCAACGCTGTTCCCGCAGAAATCACCGTCGAATCGCTTTTGGAGAACATTCCGCTTACCCCGGATAAATTAAAGAAATCGCAGGACTCCGTCGAGCATGCTCTCTACGCACTGGGCAAAGCGCTGCAGGATATGATCCCGGACTACCGGTCCGCCATCCGTACATACGACAGCCTCGAAATCCGTTTTCCGGCCACCCGCTTTTACCAGGAAGCCTTGTTCAATACCTATTACTGCTATCTGAAACTGAATGAAAAAGACAGTGCAGCCCGCACGCTGGCCCTGCTGAAAGAGAAATTTCCTGCGGGAAATTATTTATCGCTCATTGAAAATCCCAACCCTGCAGCACCCGACGCAGAAATCAGAAAGAACGCAACGAAGGATTATGAGAAAATATATGAGGAACTGATTGAAGGTCATTTCGAAGAAGCCCTTGCCGGAAAAAAGATCCTGGACAGCACTTACGGGCAGAAATACTGGACCCCCCAATTGTTATATGTGGAAGCCCTGTACTATATGCACACCCGCCACGACAGTCTGGCCAAGGCAACCCTCAACCACATTATCTCTACCTACGCCGGTACGGGGATGTCGGCGAAGGCAAAAAATACCCTCCGGGTTTTAAACGAAAGGGAAAAACTGGAAGAATACCTTACAAATCTGAAAGTGGTTCGGGCCAACGAAGACAGTGCAGCGCTGGTTAATAACGGTAATGCGCAAGCGAAAACCGCAGCGCCGGATTCTGCAGGCCGGATTTCTGCAGCGAAAATAAAACCCGATAGTGCGCAGGCATTGAAGAAAATACCTGATTCCCTGCAGGCAAAAATACCCGCTGCCTTTGCCTCTGCTTTTACGGCCGCTCCGGAAAAACCGCATGCGGTAGCGCTGATCATGGACAAGGTAGACCCCGTGTACGTCACGGAATCCAAAAACGCGTTCGACCGGTATAACAGGGAGAATTATTACGGAAAACATTTTGCAATCAATACTGTTATATTGAGCGACAGCGTGAAAATCGTGCTGATCAATGGATTTGAGAACGCAAACGCTGCCCTGGCTTATATGGAAAAAGCGGGAAAAATGGCGGGAAGAGAAATCCTGCCCTGGCTGCCGGCAAATAAATATTCATTTATTATTATCGATGATCAGAACCTGGCAATCCTGCAATCCAATAAGGATGTTCAGGCGTACAGAAAATTTTTATCCGTATATTTTCCCGGAAAATTTCCGCCCATAAAATAGGGAATACGGGAACCAAACCTTTATTATAAAACTGAACTCTTTAATATAAAAATATGCGAAAGGCAAACCCCATTTTCTGGAAGGTCTTTTTTGGCGGACTCGGAGCATTCCTCCTTTTCATATTGCTGATTAATTTCGGCGCCTTCGGTCCCCTGCCCTCCTTAAAAGAGCTTGAGAATCCCTCCATCATGCTGGCTTCTGAAGTATATGCGGATGACGGAACGCTGATGGGTAAGTACTATAAGGATAGAAGCAACCGAAGCAATGTGGAGTACCACGACATCTCCAAAAATGCCATCAACGCCCTGCTCGCCACCGAAGACAAACGATTTTACGAACATTCCGGAATTGACGGGATGGGGGTATTGCGGGCCGTGGTAAAACTGGGCCGCGACGGCGGGGGATCCACCATTACGCAGCAGCTGGCCCTGAATATGTTCAATGGCGAAAGATCGCACAACAGTGTAAAAAGGGTTCTTCAGAAATTGAAAGAGTGGATCATTGCCATCCGGCTGGAACGTAATTTCACGAAAGAAGAGATCCTTGCCTTATACCTGAACGCAGTTCCCTTTGGAGATAATGTTTACGGCATCCGGAATGCCTCACGCACTTTCTACCAGAAAGAACCGGATCGCCTTAACGTGGATGAAGCTGCCATGCTCATTGGTATGCTCAGCGGAAACACATTATACAATCCCAGGAGAAATCCGAAAGCTGCGATCGAAAGGCGCAATACGGTGATCAACCGGATGGTGGAAAGTAACTTTATTACCGACGCCGAAGGCGATAAATACAAGGCAAAGCCCATCGATATGTCCAACTATAAAAAGCTGGATGAGAACAACGGCCTTGCGCCCTATTTCCGGGACGTGATCCGGGATGATCTGAAGAAATGGTGCAGGGATCACAAAAACCCGGCAACCGGCGAGCCTTATGATCTGTATGAGGACGGGCTGAAAATTTTTACTACCATCAACCCCAGAATGCAGACCTATGCCGAGGAGGCCGTATCCAAACAAATGCCTTACCTGCAAAAAGTGATGAGCGCACAGGCATCGGTCAGGCGGGGTCTCGTTTGGAAGGATCATCAGAACATCCTGGACGCTCTGATGCGCAACAGCGAACGCTGGCAGATGATGGAGGAAGATGGCATTCCGGCAGCAGAGATCCGCAAGAGCTTTGATCAGCCTGTTCAGATGAAGGTATTTGCCTGGAATGTAAAAAGGGAAAAAGACACGGTAATGAGTCCGCTGGATTCCATAAAATATAATCACCAGATGCTGCAAACCGGCTTCCTTGCCATGGATCCGATGAGTGGTGCTGTAAAAGCCTGGGTGGGGGGAATCGATTTCAAAACCTATAAGTTCGACCATGTCAATATCAATACCAAAAGGCAGGTCGGTTCTTCTATCAAGCCCCTGCTCTATTCGGATGCTATTGAAGATGCCGGATTTACTCCGGAAACTGCCTGTAAAAATGAAGCCCAGTATTTCGACGGTTACGGATTGGTGCCTGCCGGCGGGAGCTGCGGCAGTAAAGGCGACACCGTAAATATGGCGACCGCCCTGGCTTATTCCCTCAACTGCGCATCGGCCTATATCATGAAACAGGTTACGCCGAAACGGTTCGTTAATTTTCTGAAGAATATTAATATCAAGTCAAAGCTCGAACCTTATCCCTCCATTTGCCTGGGTGCGGTGGAAATTTCCCTCTATGAAATGCTTTGGGGATATACTATGTTCCCTTCCGGCGGTTTCAGTACCAAACCCTATTATATTTCGCGGATCGAAGATAAGAATGGTAATGTTTTGGCCCGTTTTGATACGGAAAGAAAGGAAGTGATCAGCCAGAATACAGCATACACTATGTGCCGCATGATGCAGGGTACCGTGGATTTTGGAACGGCCTGGGGACTGCGCGACCGGCTCGGCATTTCAGAAATGGGCGGAAAGACCGGCACCACAAACGACAATTCCGACGCATGGTTCATGGGTTATACCCCGCAGATCCTGGCCGGCGTTTGGGTTGGCTGCGATGACCGCTTCATCCGGCTCGAAAACGGACTGGGTCAGGGAGCCACGGCTGCGCGACCGATCTGGGAATATTTCATGGCCAAAGCGATGGCGGATAAGGATCTTGGCCTGAGCCGGAAGGCAAAATTCGTGCAACCCGAAAACATGAAGAATGATATCATGTATGGCTACAATATCATCGACAAAACACCGCCTCCGGGCGCCGAGGGAGAAAACCAGGGAAATGGAAACGCCAATCAATATCTGCTCGATACCAGCTCCCCCACGATTCCCATCGATTCAAAGCTTTCCCCCGATGAACAAAATGTGCTCAAAGAAGCCACTACTCCATCGAAAAAACCCGAGACCACGGCTCCGGAAGACGATGAGAAAGGAAAAAAAAAGCCCGGGTTTTTTAAGCGCTTATTCGGCAGAAAGGATAAAAAATAATGGAATCGCAAAATTTGAAAAGCAGAATTATTCCGCTGCCCTCATCAGGATTGCTAAAATCACAAAGAGGAGCGTTTGTTTCTTCCCAAAAAACTAAAGTCTAAGATAATGCTCTGTCAATATTTTCAAGACAGAACCTAAAGGGCTTGAGAAAACAAAATAATGTACAGACCAGCCTGTAAGAGGTATGCCTAAAAGCAGCAACAGCCAGCTGTTAAATGGGAACTTTTGCACCAGTGAAACTACCAAACCCGATGAGATTTGCGGAGAGATCAGGGTGACCGTGCTGAAATGTTTACTTAATATTCTAAAAATTATAACCGAAGACAACATCCAAAAAAATATCCATCTCCCATAATCGATGGCTAACACGAATAACGGAGAAATGAACAAAAATTGCAAAAAAAGGATATAAACGAAGAGCTTCTTTTGATTTGCAGGTGAGGCAGCAGGTAATTGCGGAATGCCCCTTTCATAATTACCGGAGCGATAACCAGAAATAAATTTTATAACGAGAATAAAACAAAGGCAAATCGTTGTGAGTACGGCAAGCGGAACATATATGCCATGACTGAACATAGTTAATTCCTTTGCTGAAATACCCAGTTCCGCAGATGCTGACCTTTGCAAACAGCGTATAGAGCCATCGGGGCCTGAAAGATAATTTGAATTTGAATCTATTGAAATCCACAATGCACTCCAGGAGTTATGAATTTTAAGAGCAATTGCCTGATTTCCCCTGAAATTAATTACAAGCAAAAATGCCAGGAAAGCAGGCAGTAAAAAAACGGCAGATTTAAAAAGCGCCCGCCTGATTGTTCCGGATACAGGCTGCAGTACGAATGCATTTACTATCCATACAGCCGGCAATCCGTAAAAAGCAAACGCTTCATGGGAAAGCAGGGAAACGATTAAAATCAAATTCACCACCGCTATTTTCAGATATGTTTTTCTCTTCGAAACAGTCAATGCAAGGGCAAGCACTAAAAAATACAACCCCAATACATCTTTGCGCATCCAAAAATTTCCGTAAACAGGGGCTCCCATTAATATGGGAGAAAGAGTTACATAAACCGGGAAAAGCTTTGCAGTAGAAATAATAAAATAAAATAAGAAGGAGATATATAAAACAGCGCTGATTCCGATTACAAAATAATTTACCATGTCCATGCGGTTTGCAAACAGAAAATGAATGACAGATCCGGGCAGACCTCTTCTGACAAAGCCCCCGGAATAATTTATTAACCATTCCGTAAGGCCAAAATCATCAAAACTTGCTTTCGTTTTGGAAAAGACCTGAACAACGAAAACTGTTCCAATTAGAATAACGCTAATGGCATTCAGAGCATACTCGGCCCGAGATCTCCCGGAACCGGGATTATCATTTATTCCAGACATACAAACCATCTATATAAAACAGAAGCAGGCCATTTAGAATAAAAATCAGCTTCTGTTATTTTTATCAGGCGGGAGACGTCTGAAGATATAAATTATTTTTATTCGCACTAAAAAATAATATGCCAGGGGAAGACCAGATACTTAAAAAAAGATACACAGGCCGCAAGAGAAGCTAATTACAGTAAGGGAATAAGAAAAAAACCCACGCGAGAGAACGTGGGTTTGCGTTTGTTGCGAAGGGAGGGTTCGAACCTCCGACCTTCGGGTTATGAGCCCGACGAGCTACCGCTGCTCTACTTCGCGATGTGGATTGCAAATTTACGATCGCTTAGGGTACTATCCAAAGTTATTTTGATTGTTAAAACGGGCTGTTTTACCGATCCCTGCTTTAGGACTTCCGTCGTCTTAAGCTTCCGGTTCTAATTAAACCGGCTTTTTTATCTTTAGCAGATGAAAGCTTTTATTCTTCCGGCAGTCCTGCTGCTCTTCATTTCCTGTAAACATAGTGAAGAGACAAAAGATGCACTCTATTCGCGGCATCTGCAAAGAAAAGTGAACCTGACCATTCTGCATACGCCCGCGCCAAAGGACCATTCGCAGTTTAACCTGCTCCTGCTGAACGATGGTCAGGATATGGAAAAACTCAGGGTAAGAGAAACCGTGGACAGCCTGTATAAAAATGGAAAGCTGCAGCCACTGGTAGTTATAGGTATCGAAGCCGGTGACCGGCTAAAAGAATTTGGTGTGGCCGGCAAACCCGATTATCTGGGCCGCGGAAATAAAGCTTCTTTTTACGACGCCTTCATCAATGATGAACTCTATCCGTTTGCCAAAAAGCAATCGGGCGTGCGCAAATTCCATTCGGTGGCCATTACGGGTTGCTCCCTGGGCGGTTTGTCGGCCTTTGATATTGCATGGAATCATGCCGACAAGATCAGCAGGGCCGGCGTTTTTTCCGGATCGTTCTGGTGGCGGGACAAGGCTGCGGAAGACAGCAGTTATTCCGATGAAACCAACCGCATACTGTATGCTAAACTAAAAGCTTCCAGGAAAAAACCGCAGCTGCGATACTGGTTTTATGCCGGCGCCGCAGAAGAGAAAGGCGATCGCGATAAAGATGGCATCATTGATGTGATTGATGATACAAAAGATATCATGGCTCTCCTGGAAAAAAAGAACCTGGTATCCGGAGACAATATGGTATACCGGGAATCAAAAACCGGACTGCACGATTATACAAGCTGGCGTGCGGCATTTCCCGATTTTCTCATCTGGGCTTTTGGAAACTGAGCACGGACAAATTGTCCATTGTCAACTGTCCATTGTCCATTATTCTCAGATCATCTCCCGCTCCAGCACCGGATGCTGGGCATTGCGTTTCATCGCAAATTCTTTAGCGGCTCTGATGAAGTGCACAAAAATGGGTTGGGGATTTTCCACGGTGCTTTTTAGTTCCGGATGGTATTGCACACCGATAAAGAACGGATGGTCCGGTAATTCGATGATCTCCACCAAACCGCTTTCCGGATTCTTCCCGCTCGCGATCATACCGGCCTTTTCAAACTGCTGAAGGAAGTCGTTATTGAACTCATACCGGTGACGGTGCCTTTCAGAAATCAGGGACTTGCCGTAGATCTTCAAAGCCAGGGTTCCTTCCTTGATGGCGCAGGGATAAGCACCCAGCCGCATCGTTCCCCCTTTTACCGTAATTTTTTTCTGATGCTCCATCAGGTCAATCACCGGCGCCGGCGTGTCGGGGTGCATCTCCGTTGAATGCGCGGCAGTAAGTCCCAAAATATTCCTTGCAAACTCGATCACGGCCATTTGCATGCCCAGGCAGATTCCGAAAAACGGAAGCTGTTTTTCTCTCGCATATTTAACGGCTGTGATTTTCCCTTCCATACCCCGGTGTCCAAAACCGGGAGCAACCAGCAGCCCGTCCAGATTCCCCAGTTTCTCCGAAACATTATCAGCCGTAATGGACTCGCTGTGGACGTTCATGATCTGCACCTTGCATTCATTCATTGCGCCTGCATGAATAAAAGATTCCAGGATGGATTTATAGGCATCCTGGAGTTCGATATATTTTCCGATCAGGCCAATAGTTACTTTGGATTTCGGATGTTTCAGTTTATCCAGAAAGACCTTCCAGCGACCGAGTTCTGCCTCTCCGTGATGCGTAATATTCAGTTTTTTCAGACAGATCTGATCGAGTTTTTCCTTCATCATCAGAATCGGCACTTCATAAATCGTGGCTGCATCCGCCGCTTCAATAACCGCTTCAATTTTTACGTTGCAAAACAGTGCGATCTTTTTGCGGATTTCGGGAGAAAGGGGTTCTTCCGTGCGACAAACAATGATATCCGGATTAACGCCCTCCTGACTCAGGAGTTTAACGCTGTGCTGGGTAGGCTTTGTTTTTAATTCCTTTGCTGCTTTGAGATAAGGGATCAGGGTCAGATGAATCACCAGACAGTCTTCTTCCGGCATTTCCCACTGAAGTTGCCGGACAGCTTCAATAAACGGCAACGACTCTATATCCCCCACCGTACCGCCCAATTCCGTAATGATCACATCATATTCCTTGCGCTGGCCCAGCAACAGCATCCTTCTCTTTATCTCGTCGGTGATATGCGGAACTACCTGAACAGTCTTACCCAGGTATGCCCCTTCCCTTTCCTTGTTGATAACCGTCTGATAAATTCTTCCCGTAGTCACATTATTGGCCTGGGAAGTAAAAATATTCAGGAACCGCTCGTAATGCCCGAGGTCCAGATCCGTTTCAGCACCGTCTTCCGTTACAAAACATTCCCCGTGTTCGTAAGGGTTCAGGGTTCCGGGATCAACATTGATGTACGGATCGAATTTCTGGATGGTCACCCGGAGACCCCTGGCCTGCAACAGTTTAGCCAGGGATGCCGCTATAATGCCCTTCCCCAGTGACGATGTAACCCCTCCTGTAACAAATATAAATTTGGCCATAATATGTAAAATAAGACAGCTGAAACCTCAGTAAATAAAATGATTGACCTGTTGAATGACGGGTGGAAGACAGTATCCAGAAGGTCATGTAAAACTACGGCTATTTTTCGATACGCGAAAAAGCCCGAATGCAGATTGTGGATAAATGGAAGATAAGAATGCCCGGAAATTTTATTTCAGCATGTTCAGGAAAAAAAACTCCGGCTTTGTTTTGAGAACTGACGTTGCTTTGGAAAGGTTATCCGGGCTTTTACTGATTTTGACAATAGCATTGTCAGGAAGATCTTTTTCAGTTGCCCTGATCTTGAAAGTATGAAATAAAATAACTGCTACTATCTCGGCAATCAACAGGATGCCACTCCGGTTCTTTTTCATGGGTTTGGGATCTTAACGTTCCTGCAACTTTCTAAGGGTATTCTATAACGACAAATTTCCATCAATATTTCGTCAAATGCAAGCCCCGGAACATCCGAAATGATTATTTAATTCTAAGTAATTGATAGCCAGCGGCGCTTATTCATGTGCTATTTTGTCATAGCTGGCCACCAGGCCCTTTATCAGCGAGGAACTGAATCCCCGGTGTTCCATTTCATTTAAGCCGGCAATCGTACAGCCCTTTGGCGTGGTTACCTTATCAATTTCCTGCTCGGGATGGGTTTGTTTTGTTAACAGGAGTTCAGCCGCGCCCTTTACGGTTTGCGCGGCAATGAGGCTGGCTGTAGCGGCATCGAATCCGATTTCTATCCCGCCCTGAATATTTGCCCGGATATATCGCATCGCGAATGCTGTTCCGCAGGCGCCAAGCACGGTGGCTGCGTCCATGAGTTTCTCGTCAATTTTAACCGTACTGCCCAGTTGATTGAATATATCGGAAATCTCCTGAAACTGTTCAGCGTTCACATCTTTTGTGGCCAGGCAGGTCATGCTTTCCCGGATGGAAATAGCGGTATTCGGCATTGCCCTTACAATGGGAATTTCCTGATTGGTCAAATCAGCCAGCTGCTGTATACCGACACCGGTTACAACGGAGACCAGTATGTGCTTTCCTTTTTTAAAATCTCCCTTCAGTCTGGTAAGCACATCATCCACCTGAAATGGTTTAACCGCAAGGATAATCAGGCTGGCATAATTTAACGCATCCGCATTGTTTCCGCTCACCATCACGCCCTTTCTTTCAAGGGAATGCAGCTGATCCACAGAACGCCTTGTGATGAGTATATGTCCGGGACTTACAAAACCACTTTGAATGAGTCCTTCCGCAATAGCCATTCCCAGATTTCCTCCACCGATGATGCCGATTTTACTGATCATAATGCTAATAGTACTTATTGGGTGAAAGATAATTTTTTACATAATCCGCAATCCCGTTCTCCAGATCATAAAATGGTTCATGATATCCGGCTCCGGTCAATTTCTGCATTTCCGCTTCCGTAAAATACTGATACTTGTCCCGGATATCCGCCGGCATATCAATATATTTAATTTTCACCGCCTTACCGAGCGCAGCAAAGACTGCTTTCACCAGATCCTCAAAACTTCTCGCTTTACCCGTCCCCAGATTATATAATCCGGAAGGAATGTTCCGGCCCTGCTCCTGCTCCATGAACCAGCAACAGACTTTCAGGATATCTTTTACATAAATAAAATCCCGAAGCTGCTGCCCGTCCTGATAATCCGGCCGGTGCGACTTAAACAGTTTCACTTCCCCGTCTTTTCTGATCTGGAGAAAAGAATGCCAGATCACACTCGCCATCCTGCCTTTATGATATTCATTCGGTCCGTAGACATTAAAAAACTTCAACCCGGCCCAGAAGGGAGGGCAACTGGTTTGCCTGATCGCCCATTTGTCAAATTCATTTTTTGAAATCCCGTAAGCATTCAGCGGTTGCAATTTGAAAGGAAGGATATGATCATCCCGGTAACCCGATTCTCCTGCCCCATAGGTTGCTGCCGACGAAGCATATACCAGGGGAAGGGATTTCACCATACAGTAATCCCAGATCTTCTGGGAATATTCCACATTCAGCCGTTCATGCACCGCATAATCAAATTCCGTGGTATCCGTTCTGGCTCCGATATGGAACACAAAGTCAATTTCCGGCTTTTTTGACGCGAGCCATTCAAAAAAATCGTCCCGTTCAATTTTCGCTGCATATTTTTTGCCTTCGAGATTATGAACCTTATCCACGCGGCCAAATTCATCTACCAGGATGAGTTGCTCATATCCTTTTTCATTCAGAAATCCCGCCAGGCAACTGCCAATGAACCCTGCGGCGCCGGTAATTACAATACCCGAATTTTTTGTCATGCTTCAACAATTGATTCCATCTCCCTTTCAATAGCTGTATCGTATCTGTTTTTCCAGTTCCGGACAGAACCCCAGTCTTCCCCATTGATAAAAAAACCGGAGGCACTCACTTCCCCCAGCTCTTCATAAGGGAAATCCCCGAACAGTTTTTTTACCGCCGCCAGGTTTTCTTTTTTTACGCTAAGCACCACGCGGCTCTGCGACTCGCCAAACCAGTAAGCGTCAGGGCGGATCCCCTGCCTGCCGGAAGAAACCCGGAAGCCCAGTTCGCGATGAAATCCACATTCTGCAAGTGTTACAAACAAACCACCTTCTGCGACGTCGTGCGCCGATTCAATGAGTTTATCCCTAATCAGCCGGCTGATCTTTTCCTGCAGGCTGTACTCTTCTTCCAGTTCAAAATGCGGGGCCGGACTGTATTCCACGCCGTGAACCGCATGGAGATAGGCAGAGGAATGAATATCATTCCGGGATTCCCCGGCCAGCACAATAATATCTCCGGCCTGTTTAAAATAGAGCGTCATTTTATCCTGCACCCTGTCGAGCAGTCCCACCATGCCAATCGTCGGAGTAGGATAAACAGCTCCTTCGGGATGCTGATTATAAAAACTCACATTTCCTCCGGTAACCGGGGTGTCGAATTTCAGACAGGCTTCGCCCATGCCTTTCACAGCCTGAACAAACTGGTAATATACTTCGGGCTGATAAGGGTTTCCGAAATTGAGACAGTTCGTTACCCCGAGCGGGGTTCCGCCCGAGCAAACAATATTGCGCGCAGCTTCAGCCACAGCCATCATGGCGCCCTTATACGGATCTGCCAGCACGTAGCGGCTATTGCAGTCGGTGGTCATGGCGATGGCCCTGGAACTGCCCTTAACGAGCACAATGGCTGCGTCTGAGGGTTCATTGGTGGAACTGTTGGCTGCACCAACCGTGCTGTCGTATTGCACACTGATCCAGCGCTTGGAAGCGACGGACGGCAGGCCGATCAGGATTTCAGCAATGCGGCGGAGATTTTCCGGCTCCGGAATTCCGTTCTGATCAAAGGCCCGGATATTGTTGAAATAGGCAGGCTCCCGGTATTCCCGGCTGTATTGCGGCGCCCCTCCCCCCAATACCAGTTCATAGGCCGGAATGGCGGCTTCCAGCTGACCACCAACATAAAACCGCAGCATTTTATCGTCCGTCACTTCCCCGATATTGGAACAGGGCAGATCCCATTTTTCAAATATATCGAGAACGGCTTTTTCTTTTCCTTTCTCCACCACCATCAGCATTCTTTCCTGGCTTTCGCTCAGCAATAGTTCCCAGGCCTTCATTCCGCTTTGGCGGGTGGGCACTTTATCCAGGTCGATACGCATGCCTGTTTCTCCCTTGGCGCTCATTTCGGCTGTGGAACAGATAATACCTGCAGCCCCCATATCCTGCATTCCCACTACAGCTCCGGTAGCAATTACTTCCAGGCAGGCTTCCAGCAATTTCTTTTCCTGGAACGGATCGCCCACCTGCACGGCAGGCAGTTCCTCTGCGCTTTCGCGGGTGATATTGGCAGAAGCAAAAGAAGCTCCCCCGATACCGTCCTTGCCCGTGGCGCTGCCCACAAAAAACACCGGGTTGCCGGCACCCAGCGCGGTTGCCGAAACGGTTTCCCCTTTTTTCACAATGCCCACACTCATCGCATTGACGAGGGGATTGGTATGATAACATTCATCGAAATAGATTTCCCCGCCAACCGTCGGAACCCCGAAACAATTGCCGTAATGGCCGATACCACGCACCACGCCCGAGAGCAGATGCCGCGTTCTGGGATCCGATAATCTTCCGAACCGCAGTGAATTGAGAGAAGCAATGGGACGGGCGCCCATGGTAAATATGTCCCGGTGAATACCCCCTACCCCCGTAGCCGCTCCCTGAAAGGGTTCGAGCGCGGAAGGATGATTATGGGATTCGATCTTAAAGACAACGCCGAGTCCGTCTCCGATATCCATCAGACCGGCATTTTCTTCTCCGGCCTTTACCAGCATCTTCTTTCCTTCGCGGGGCAGGGTTTTGAGCCATTTGATGGAATTTTTATAGCTGCAGTGTTCACTCCACATGGCGCTGAAAGCACAGAGTTCCGTAAAATTCGGTGTGCGACCGAGCTTCTCACAGATCAGTTCAAATTCTTCGGGCGTAAGGCGGAGCTCTTCGGCGGTTTTGACAGTGATTTCCATATTTGTTCGGGAAACCGCAAAATTACGAAGCAGGGGTTAATCTATTCGATAATTTTACCCGGTATGAAGATCGCTTTCATTCACCCCAAACGCGCTTTTTTGCCGGAGCTGGACGCCTACCAGTCCTTCTTCCATTCAAAAAATATTCAGACCGTCGTTTGTAAATACGGGGAAGAATCTGCTTCCGGCGCGGATGTGTACTGGTATATCATGGGGATTTATCCGGGCGCAGCGGGCGGTAAGAGAATCATACACGAGTACATATCGGCTTCGGTGCCGCCTTTCCGGAGGCAGAAGGATTTTCTGAAAAGCAGGCTTAACCCGCGACCGCATTTCCGGCTTTACCTCAATGAATATGTACAGGGAGAAATTTCACACCGGGACGAAATCCCTTTTGGATACCGGGATATGGGGATCAGCGACGATTTCAGCCCGAATCCTGCTGCAGAAAAAAAATATGACTTTATTTATGCAGGTTCACTGGCGCCCGAAAGAAATCCGGAGACACTGCTCCGGGTATTTCAGCAGGGTGCTTTGAAGAACCGGACCATTCTTTTACTCGGACGGGAATATGAACGACTGGCCAGGGGTTTTTCCGCCTGCAACAATATTATTTTCCGGGGACCGGCATCCCGGCAGGAGATTCCCGGTTATTTATCTCAGGCGCGGTTTGCTATCAATTTTATTCCTGACCGGGAACCTTTCAATGCACAAACCTCCACCAAATTCCTGGAGTATGCTGCCATGCACATTCCGATCATCAGCACGCGGTATTTCTGGCTTTCCCAATTCCAGGAAAGATACGGGGGAGAATATTTTTTCCTGAAAGATGATCTTTCCAACCTGAGCTGGGGGCGGATCAATTCTTTTCAGTATAAGTTTCCCGACATGAGATCCTGGCACTGGGAACAGCAGATCCGCTCTTGCGGAGTACTGGAATACCTCCAGAATGCTTTTCCTGAAATTTCGTTTTAAATATCTTTCAGGGCGCGGTCGTATTCCAGCAGGATCTTCTGCACATCAAATTTCTCCATCACCAGTTCCCTGCCTTTTTTACCCATCTGCGACCGCCGGGCCGGGGCCAGCGCAATCATTTTTTCCATTTTCCTGGCCAGGTCATCCGCATCATTCATTGCGCAGAGGAATCCATTTACGTCATCTGCAACCACTTCTTTACATCCCCTGTTCCGGGAAGTGATGATGGGAATCTCCATGGCAGCAGCTTCCATGAGACATCGCGGGATACCTTCCGGATAAAAAGAAGGAAATACCAGACAATCCGCCTGCTGTAAAAAAGGCCGCACATCTCTTGCGAAACCGCTGTAATGTATAAAACCCTTTCGCTCCCAGTAACGGATATCCTGCACCGTGATAGAGTCCGGATGATGCTCTTCAAAAAAGCCAATGAGTTCAAACCGGATATCCCGGTTTTTTTTCTTCAGTATGCGCGCGGCATCCACATAGATCCGGACTCCTTTGCTTTTTAACAGGCGGGTGCTCATCAGAAACTGAAATGCCTTTGTTCTCGCAACCGGTCTGAATTGCCGCGGCGCAAAATAATCCGGATTTATGCCTTCTCCGGGGAGAATCTTCACTTTCCCGGCAGCCACCAGTTTATGCCGGATAAAAACATCCGCATCCTCCTGGTTCAGGAACCATGTCTCGCGGGTATTTTTCAGCGCTCTTTTATATAAAAAAGAAACGATTTTATTCAGCCAGTTTCGCCGGGCAAAGGCGTACCCGAGGCCGGTGATAACCGCAATGGATTCAATACCGCAGGCGGCTGCGGCCAGGGAACCATAAATATTGGGTTTGATCACATAGTGGAAAATAAAATCCGGTTTTTGTTCGCGGTAGATTTTTTTCAGCGCCCGGTAGAGCGAAAAATCCTGCAATGGATTTTCCGACCGGTTATTGAAATGAATATCCAGGAACCGGCAGCCTTCCTTTTTTAATTCAGCTGCAAATTCGTCGCCCGGCGCAATCACCAGCACATCAAAACGGGGAATCAGGTGCCGGATCAGGTCCATCCGGAAATTATAAACAGACCAGGCGCTGTTGGCCACAAGAGCAATCAATTTCTTCTCAGGGACTGGCTGATTTTCGAGCATCAGGAGATATTAAATTCAAATTTATAGATTTGGGGGATCAAAATCAGGTAAACCTTACAGATGCTGACATACTTTCTTTTTTTATTTTACCTGATTTCCGGGACTTTACTGCTGCACTGGATACTGCAAAGGAACAGATTTCCCTTCCGTCTTTACCATACATCAGCTGCCGTACTTTTCAAAGTGCTGATGGGAATCTTATACGGTTATATATTTCTGCATTATTACGGCGGGGACGATACCTGGGAATATTTCAGTAAATCAAAAGTCCAGACCGATATCCTGCTGACCCATCCCGGCGAATTTATCAAAGAATTTCTGCCGGGTAATTCTCTGCAGGCGACCCATTCCTTCCTGCAGGCCCTGTATTATTACGTGCACCATTTCGAATTCTGGTTTATGGTGAAATTCCTTGCCGTCCTGAATCTTTTCAGCGGGAAGAATTATTATATTGATCTTTTGCTGTTTGACCTGCTTACGATTGCCGGGCCCCTGCTCCTGTTTAAGATGCTGACGGACCGTTTTCCGGAAAAATCCGGCATGTATTATCTGCTGATTTTTTTCATTCCCTCCATTACCTTCTGGTGCAGCGGCATCCGGGCAGAATCCCTGATCCTGTTATGTATTTCGGTTGCCATTTATAACGGAAATGAATATGCGCAAAGGCGGAAAGTAAAAAATGCCGCTGGTACCGGTCTGGCATTTTTAGGTTTCCTGTTCCTCCGTATTCAATACCTGATCATGTTCCTGCCTGCTTTTATTGCCTTTTTGTATAGTGTGCGAAAGAAGCAGGGCGGTCCGGTCGCCTTCAGCAGGATTTATCTGGCCCTGCTGCTGATTTTTACCATCAGTCTGTTTCTTCCGCCTGCCTTTCAGCTATCCCGCCCCCTGATCCACGCGCAGCAGGGTTTTTTAGTGCTAAAGGGAAATACGCGCTACGGCCTCGACAGCCTGCATGCCGGACCCGTTTCATTTATTAAGGTGCTTCCCCAGGCCACCGCCAACAGTATTTTCCGCCCGTATCCCTGGGAAGGCAAAGCCCTGCTGCAATCTCTTTCTTCCATTGAAAGTATTTTTCTGATTGCCGCGTTCCTCTTCTTTATTTTAAGTGGTCAGACAAAAAATAAAGCAGGCAGCGCCCTGCTATGGCTTTTTCTCTTTTATGCGATCCCGCAGCTCATTGCCATCGGTTATACAGTACCTTTTCCCGGCGCGATTGTCCGTTACCGCAGCATTCCCTTTCTTTTTCTGTTCCTGTTCCTGTTTTCAGCAAATAATATATTACAGCAAAAACTGACGAAAGCCTGTTTTTCAGAAACATTAAATAAAATTTAAATGTGACCACCGGACTTAAAAATTATTGAATGAATGGCAATAATCACTTCAATTATTGACAATAACTTCAGTATTTTCTAAAAAAAACATAGAAAATCGATTTTTTTTCTCTTCTTATGAATATTCGCTTACATTCGTTCCCAAAATTATTTAAATGGAATCGTTAAGAGTAAAAGCCATTAATGATCTGTCAACGCAGTCTTATCAACCTGAGCTTGACGGATCCCCGAGAATTACCAGTTATTACGGAGAAAATGTATTTAATCTGAAAACCGCCCGGGCCTTTCTGAGTGATGAAGCGTATAAGAGTCTTTCGGGATCAGTGAAAGGGGGAAAAAGAATTGACCGTTCTGTTGCGAATCAGATCGCGGCGGGGCTGCTGCAGTGGTCGGAGGGAAAAGGTGTAACGCATTATACACACTGGTTTCAGCCATTAACCGGTTCTTCGGCGGAAAAACACGATTCATTTTTTACCATCAAGGGCGACGGAACCCCGATTGAACAATTCGACGGAGACGCGCTGATCCAGCAGGAACCGGATGCCTCTTCTTTCCCCAGCGGTGGTTTGCGCGCAACGTTTGAAGCCCGCGGATACACGGCCTGGGATCCCTCTTCGCCGCCTTTTATTATGGAGATCGGTTCCGGAAAAACACTTTGCATCCCCACCATTTTTGTTTCCTATACCGGAGAAACCCTCGATTACAAGGCACCGCTTTTGAAATCCCTGGAATCCCTGAACAAGGCAGCCGTGGAAGTATGCAATTATTTTGATAAAAATGTTTCCCGCGTACAGGCCACGCTGGGATGGGAACAGGAATATTTTGTGGTGGATGAAGGTTTGTACAATGGCCGGCCCGACCTGGTGATGAGCGGAAGAACGGTATTCGGGCACGCACCCGCCAAAGGCCAGCAACTCGAAGATCATTATTTTGGCGCCATCCCGGAAAGAGTGTATGCTTTCATGCGGGATTTTGAAGAAGAGTCTTACCGGCTGGGCATTCCGTTAAAAACACGACATAATGAAGTGGCCCCTTCCCAGTTTGAATGCGCTCCGATTTTTGAAGAAGTGAGTCTCGCGGTGGATCACAATACCCTGCTGATGGACCTGATGGACCGGGTTGCCCGCCGCCACAAACTGCGTGCCCTGCTGCATGAAAAACCCTTCGCAGGAATAAATGGAAACGGGAAACATAATAACTGGAGCATGGCCACCGATACCGGTGTAAACCTGCTGGCGCCTGGAAAAACGCCGAAGACCAACCTCATGTTCCTTACTTTTTTTGTCAATACCATTAAAGCGGTGCATGATTATTCAGAAGTATTGCGCGCATCCATTGCGTCAGCCGGTAATGATCATCGCCTCGGAGCCAATGAAGCGCCTCCGGCCATCATTTCTGTTTTCATCGGGCAATACCTGACCAAGGTGCTGGAGGATATCAAACAACGCGTCGGAAATAAATTTGATGAACAGGACGAAGCCATTCTCAAACTCGATCTGCACCGCAGCATTCCGGAATTATTGCTGGATAATACCGATCGTAACCGCACATCTCCCTTCGCTTTTACCGGAAATAAATTTGAATTCAGGGCCGTCGGTTCCTCTGCCAATTGTGCCAATGCAATGACCAGCCTCAATACCATTATGGCGGAATCGTTGAAGAAATTCAAAAAAGATGTCGATGCGCTCGTGGAAAAAGGTGATAAAAAAGAAATCGCCATCATGCATGTGATCCGCGAGTACATTGTAAGCAGCGAGAAAGTCTTGTTTGAAGGAGACGGCTACAGCGAGGAATGGCAGAAAGAAGCGGCAAAAAGAGGCCTGCCCAATGTCAGGACCACACCCCTGGCCCTGGATGCATTAATCACGGATAAGGCGAAAAAACTTTTTGAGGGAAATAATGTACTCAACCATGTTGAACTGGAAGCAAGGCACGAAATTGAACTCGAGAAATACATCAAGAAGGTTCAGATCGAGGCCCGGATCATGGGAGAACTCTGCACCAGCCATATCCTTCCCCCGGCAATAAAATACCAGAACACGCTGATTGAAAATATCCGGGGATTAAAGGAAATCGGTCTGAAAGAGAGCGCTTATACCAACCAGAAACAAATCCTTGAAAAGATCTCGGAACATATTTCGCAGATCAGCGACCAGGTAAGTAAAATGATTGAGGCACGCAAGAAAGCCAACGCGATAAAAAATATCCGCGACCGGGCAATTGCTTATTGCGATCACGTCAAAGAACCCTATTTTGACAAGATCCGTTACAATGTGGATAAACTGGAACTGCTGATCGACGATAGCGAATGGCTGCTTCCGAAATACCGCGAGATCCTCTTCCTGCGTTAATATTATTCTGTTTACAATTTTATAAGACCTCCTGTCGGGGGTCTTTTTTTTGCCCCGGCTCCATTTTGCCCTCTCCCGCTGTTATCTCTCTCTTCTCTCACTCTTTCCATACTCTGATATACTTACATTAAAATAAATAATATATAATAGAATATAAACATGTCTCTATATTATTAATATATTTACATTGTATTAATAATATTAGTTTATTATATAATATATAGCAGATATACTGGTTCAAGCCATAAGAAATTCGTAACTGCCCGGGCAGATACGAGATTTAAAACTCTATTTCAAACAACTAAAAAGAACTGCAATGGCTAAAGTCAAATTCCTGTTTATTTCTTTCATCGGATTTTCTTTTTACGCAAATGCCCAGGATTCCACCAAACCGGAATCACCCAAGCCAACCATCAGCGGGTCGGTGGATGTTTACTACCGTTTTAATTTCGCGGATAGTAAAACCTCCCAGAATAACCCAACCGCATTTACAAATTCCCAGAATTCTTTTGAGTTGGGAATGGCGAGCATCCGGGCCGACCATTCCTTTGGCAAAGCCAGCGCAACGGTAGACCTGGGTTTTGGGAGACGGGCCCAGGAATTTTCTTACACAGATGGCAATTCCAATGGATTCCTTTCCCTGGCCAATGTGAAACAGGCTTACCTCAGTTATGCTTTTTCCGACAAATTCAAACTTACCATGGGAAAATGGGCAACGCATATCGGGTACGAACTGGTGGATGCATATCTGAACCGCAATTACTCCATGAGTTATATGTTCTCCTACGGCCCTTTTTCGAATACCGGTTTAAAAGCGGACATTTCCCTGGGCGGAAAGACTGCCCTCATGGTGGGAATTTCCAATCCGTCCGACTATGCAAGCACCAGCAGTTCCAGAAAATGGGCGATTGGGCAATTGAGTACGGCGACTGCAGACAGCAAATGGAAGTTCTATCTCAATTACCAGGGTGGTAAATACGATTTCGGTTCCAACCTGAATCAATTCGACCTGGTCGTAACAGGAACCATCACCGACAAATTCAGTGTCGGATACAATGGAACCATTCAGCTGCGCAAACCAGAGGGTAGTTCCGCAAAAAACTGGTGGGGATCCGCAATATATCTGAATGCCGATCCCTCCTCCTTTTTCGGACTCACTTTGCGCGCGGAATATTTTCAGGATAAGGACGGGATCATCACGGCAGCAGGCGGAAACTTCTTTGAAACCACTTTATCCGGAAACATTCACGAAGGCAAACTCACCATTATTCCGGAACTCCGTTTAGATAATTCTTCCCACGATGCGTTTGAAAAAAAGAACGGGGATTTGACGGGAAGTACGTTTAGTGCGATACTGGCGGCGACGTATTCGTTTTAGGGTTGACAGTTGACGGTTGACGGTTGACGGACTGCAGGTTTTTCAGCATGACTATATTTGATCGCGCTGATCCATAGAAAGTCCGTCAACCGTCAACTACTCTCAACCAATTCTCTCCTTCGCCCACTTCAACGCAATCTCCAGTTGCTCTTCCGGAGAAAGATTCGTATTGTCCAGCACGATGGCATCGGCTGCCTTTCGGAGCGGACTGTTTTCCCGGTGCGAGTCGATATAGTCGCGCATTTCGAGGTTGCTTTTTACTTCTTCGAGACTGATATTCGGGTTCTTATCATATAGTTCCCGGAACCTTCTTTCTACCCGGACGGTATTGTCGGCCGTCATAAATATTTTCAGTTCCGCCTTCGGAAAAACAACCGTTCCGATGTCTCTTCCATCCATAACTATCGCCTTTTTCTTCCCAAGCGCCTGTTGCTGGCGGACGGCAAAAGTCCGTACTTCCTTTATTGCCGCCACTTCACTTACTTTTTCAGCAACCACCAGGTCCCGGATCAGATAGTCCACATTCTCCTCGTTCAGTATAATTTCACTGGATCCGGATGTTTCATGAAAAATAAATTCGAGTGTTATTTCCTGCAAAGCTTTTGTAACCGCCCCCGGCTGCGTCCAGTCAACATGATTCCTGAGAAAATATAGCGTAATAGCCCGGTACATGGCTCCGCTGTCGATGTATGTATACTTCAGTTCTCCGGCCAGCTGCTTAGCCAGGGTGCTCTTTCCGCAACTCGACCAACCGTCGATGGTTATGATGATTCTTTTTCCGGCCATACATTATTATTCACCTGCAAATAAAAGAATTGCCACGAAACAGGAAAATTTTCCGTGCTCCGTGGCAATGTATTATTAATTATGCGCTTCTTATACTTCGGAAGCTTCTTTCTCTTTTTCTTTCAGGGTGAATCTGATCTTTCCCAGATCTTTATCCAGGTCGGCGATCATAATATCTCCATTCTTGATGCTCATATTCAGGATCTCCTCAGCCAGCGGATCTTCCAGGTATTTCTGGATGGCCCGGTGAAGCGGCCTTGCTCCAAACTGCTGATCATATCCCTTATCTGCCAGGAAGCTTTTTGCATCTGCCGTAAGTTCCAGGCTAAATCCCAGCTGCACCAGTCTTTTCATCACGCCCTTCATCAGGATATCGATGATGTTGAAAATATTTTCCCTGTTCAGCGAATTGAAGATGACGATATCATCCACGCGGTTCAGGAACTCCGGACTGAAAGTGCGCTTTAATGCTTTTTCAATCACTGCTTTATTATTTTCATCAACATTAGCCGTTCTGGCCGATGTGGCAAATCCGACGCCGTCGCCAAAATCCTTTAACTGCCGGGCCCCGATATTGGATGTCATGATGATCAGTGTATTCTTAAAATCCACTTTTCTTCCCAGTCCGTCAGTCAGCTGGCCGTCGTCCAGAACCTGCAACAATATATTGTAAATATCCGGATGTGCTTTTTCAATTTCATCCAGCAGGATCACGGAATAAGGTTTCCTCCTCACTTTTTCCGTAAGCTGACCGCCTTCTTCATATCCCACATATCCCGGAGGGGCGCCGATTAACCTGCTAACGGTAAATTTCTCCATGTATTCGCTCATATCGATCCGGACCAGGGAATCTTCCGAGTCGAACATATAACGGGCCAGTGCGCGGGCAAGTTCTGTTTTACCGACGCCGGTAGGACCGAGGAAGATAAAGGTGCCGATGGGCTTCTTGGGGTCTTTTAAACCGACCCGGTTGCGCTGGATGGCTTTCACCACTTTCTGGATGGCTTCTGTTTGTCCAACGACCATATCTGCCATATCGACCGACATATTCTTCAGTTTTTCGCTTTCCGCCTGCACCATTCTCTTTACCGGAATGCCGGTCATCATGCTTACCACTTCAGCGATATTCTCTTCGTCGATCGGATACCGTTTGTGTTTGCTTTCCTCTTCCCATTCCGCCTTCGCCTTTTCCAGCTCTTCCTGTAAACGCTTTTCAGCGTCGCGCAGCGAAGCAGCTTCTTCAAACTTCTGGCTCTTGACTACCTTATTCTTCTCATTTTTAACATCTTCGATTTTCTTTTCCAGTTCCACGATATTCTGTGGCACGTTGATATTTTTCAGATGCACCCTCGCGCCCACTTCATCCAGCACATCAATGGCTTTGTCGGGCAGCAGCCGGTCGGTCATATACCGGTCACTCAGCTTAACACAGGCTTCTATCGCCTCTTCCGAATAGATCACATTGTGATAATCCTCGTATTTGGATTTAATATTAACCAGGATCTGAATGGTTTCATCCACGCTCGGCGGATCAATCATCACTTTCTGGAAACGACGGTCAAGAGCGCCGTCTTTTTCTATGTACATCCTGTATTCGTCCAGCGTGGATGCGCCGATGCACTGCAGTTCTCCCCGTGCAAGCGCCGGTTTGAAGATATTGGAAGCATCCAGCGAACCGGAAGCGCCGCCTGCGCCTACGATGGTATGTATTTCATCGATGAATAAAATGACATCGCGGTTTTTCTCCAGCTCATTCATGATTGCTTTCATGCGTTCTTCGAACTGTCCGCGGTATTTGGTACCGGCAACCAGCGCTGCAAGATCCAGCGAGATCACCCGCTTGTCAAACAATACGCGGGACACTTTCCGTTGTACAATACGCAGCGCCAGTCCTTCCACGATGGCGGTCTTACCCACGCCGGGCTCTCCGATCAGGATCGGATTGTTCTTTTTCCGCCGCGATAAGATCTGGGATACCCTTTCAATTTCTTCTTCCCTGCCCACAATGGGATCCAGCGAATTCATTTCCGCAAGACGGGTAATATCCCTTCCGAAATTATCGAGCACCGGCGTTTTGCTCTTGGCATTTCCCGCCGGCCTGGCTTTCTGCTGGGCATATTTTTTTTCATCATCAAAATCATCATCATTCTCTTCAGCGTACTCGCTGCGGGTATCATTACTTTTAACAACACCCAGTTCATTTCTGAATAAATCGTAATCCACGTCGAATTGATTTAAGATTTGA